>UMFX01027794.1_pt1 | contig 23537 bp, 21 predicted proteins | sample 1965131 | NCBI WGS metagenome assembly UMFX01 (sample SAMEA4836058, study PRJEB28245) | human gut metagenome | biome: gut microbiome; material: fecal sample | place: Denmark | collected 2008 | reverse complement strand
GAGATGTAAATGCGGCGATAAATATCAGAAATGAAGGAATGCGGCTGGTAAATGCATGACCGCAACATAATAACCTAATACAAACCGTGGGACACACGGAGATAGCTCGCTTATGCTTAGCACGGTAGTGCTATCGAACGAGAACCAAACTTGCCGAGGATGGGAAGCCCACACCTCTACAGGTGGGGGAGGATGTCACATCTGTATGACATGGTGAACAAAACATAAAAAAAGAAACGAGCACCCCGCTTGAGCAATAGCTGTACGGTAACAAACCCATTTCTTGATTATATGATACATTGAACAGTATTAAATGTCAACGAAAAAAGCATAAGAAATCTCAATGAAAAGCTAGCCCAAATAATAAAGATGTATATATTTATCGTTCCTTCCGTAAAGAAAACGGAAAATCCTCTTCATGCATTTATAAAAAACTTGGGAAGTATAATGCTCTTCTGGAACAGTTCGATGGCGATGAAGACAAGCTGATGGCATGGGCAAAAAAACAGGCGGCTAAAGAGACGGAACTTTATAAGCAGCTTACCGGAAAAATTTCTGTAGAGTTTTCCAAAGCTGCAACTATCCCTATGAATGAACGCCGTTCTTTCAATGTGGGTTATCTGTTTCTTCAGAAACTGTGTACGCAGCTCCGTTTAGATAAAGTCTGCCAGACAATCAAAAGCAGGCATAAATTTAAATATGACCTGAATGCGATACTCACAGATCTTGTCTATGCGAGGATTCTTTCTCCTGCCAGCAAACTGGCCAGCTACGAATACTGTCAGTCTTTATTAGAGCCACCGAAATACAGTCTTCAGGATCTTTATCGTTCTCTATCTGTGATTGCAGAAGAGTCAGATTTCATACAGAGCGAGCTGTATAAAAACACAAACTTCCTTCAGCCAAGGAATGACCGTATCCTTTATTATGACTGCACGAATTATTACTTTGAGATTGAAGAGGAAGATGATCTCCGACGTTATGGGAAAAGTAAAGAAAACCGTCCTGATCCAATTGTAACTATGGGATTATTTATGGATGCAGACGGTCTTCCGCTTGCTTTTGACATCTTTCCTGGAAACCAGAATGAACAGACAACCCTGAAGCCGTTAGAATCAAAAATCCTTCAGGATTTTAACTGCAGTGAGTTCATATACTGTTCTGATTCCAGACTGGGCAGTTCAAGCAACCAAAGATTCAATTCTTTAGGAAAGCGGGTTTATATCATCACACATTCTTTGAAAAAAATGAAAAAGGAAGATCGTGAGATTGCCCTGAACCCGACCTAGTTCCGCAGGATGGGATCTAATAAATTTATAGATATCCGTACACTGGACGAATCGGATGAAGAAATCTATAACACAATCTACTACAAGGAAGTACCTGTTGTTACAGGTGACATGGATGAGACTTTGATTGTCACTTATTCCCCTAAGTACAAAGCCTACCAGAGAAAGATCCGCGCCCGACAGATTGAACGGGCTGAGAGGATAATCACAACACCTGGACGCAAAAGAAAAGGGAAAAACCAAAACGATCCTATGCGCTTCGTAAAAAAGACTTCCGTTACTACTGATGGTGAGATTGCCGAAAAACAAGTTTATGCTCTTGATGAAGAACAGATCAAAAAAGAAGAATTGTATGATGGTTTTTATGCAGTTATCACAAACCTGGAAGGAGATATTTCAGAGTTCATAAAGATTAACAAACAACGCTGGAAAATCGAAGAAAACTTCCGGATCATGAAAACAAAATTCGAAGCAAGACCGGTATACGTTAGAAGAGAAGACCGGATAAAAGCCCATTTCATGACTTGCTATATCAGCCTCCTGCTCTATCGTTTACTGGAAAAGAAACTTGGAGATATTTATACAACAGATCAGATACTGGAAACATTACGTTCAATGCAAATGACACTGCTGAACACGTCAAGTGGATATATCCCCTCTTATACAAGAACCGAATTAACCGATGCATTACATAAAACATTTGATTTTAGAACGGATTATGAATTCATTACTAAGGCATCCATGAGAACTCTTATCAAAGATACAAAACAGATAAAATCAAAACTGAAATAATATAGCACATATCGCAACAAGAAACAAAACAGCCAGAAAGCCCTTAAATAAAGGCTCTGTGGCTGTTTTTTATCCTTACAACTGTCAAAGATGGGATAATACATTAGAGAATAGATATATACAAGTGAAATCCTTATTTTTATGAATTATATTTGAGTGTTTCTAGCGTGGAGATGATACTGAAAATTTCATATTGTGTGGGCTGTGACAAATAAAGGAATGATATGAAATAATTGGATGAAATTATTGACTTTGTAAGAGTGGTTTGGTAGTATATATGCATGGAACAAAAATCATTGAGGTTTTTATTGGAGATGGTGCTTGTACCAAGTCTGAGTTTTTATAAAAAGTCTGTTGTGATGTGCAGGATGTTCTGTAGGTTGCAATAGACTTTTTGCTTTTTAGTGAATAATAATATGATATAATTGAAATGGACTTAGGAAGTTGTTGAGAGACAATAATATAAATTCACTGAGTATAGAAGGGTTGCAATTTATAGATAGTGATTCTACAAAGATTTGCTTGTAAATATATTACGATAAAATAAACAATAAAAAATCAACAATCAGGGGTTGAAATAGAAATGAAACGAACAACACCCACAGAGCCTCGATTTCATGGAACGGTAACAGAAAAAAGTCATAAAACTATGAGTAGAATACGAGGAAAAGATACAAAGATAGAAGTTACGCTACGTAAAGCACTTTGGCGGAGGGGGTATCGTTACAGAAAGAATTATAAGGATTTACCGGGAAGGCCAGATATCGTATTAACGAAATACAAAATTGCGATTTTTTGTGATAGTGAGTTCTTTCATGGAAAAGATTGGGAGATATTAAAACCGAAACTTGAAAAAGGAAAGAATCCAGATTATTGGGTTAAAAAAATTCAACGGAATATAGAACGGGATGAAGAAAAGGATAAAATATTGAATTTTATGGGATGGACTGTGATTCATTTTTGGGGAAAGGATATTTTAAAAAATACAGAAGAATGCATTCAGGTTATAGAAGAAACGATTTTTGATTTAGAGATGGAAAATAATGATTGGGGAGAGGAGCTATAAATGGGTACTGTAAAATTAGAGTATGATGAATTTGATCCAGTTTCAATAGAAGAATATGCCAGAAAGTTGATTGGAAAAACATTCTTAGAGGTGTGCGAAGAAGATATTGGTAAACAGAGTATAATAAAAGAAGAGGGAAACTATAAAGCAGACCATGAGAATAAAAAACGAAAAGGTGGGTTGGGAGAGTTAATAGAAGAGAGATATTTTCATTATCATTCTAATAATGATGCACGTCCAGATTTTGATAAAGCAGGAGTAGAACTTAAAGTGACACCATATAAAAAGAATAAAAACGGTTCTATTTCAGCAAAAGAAAGATTAGTTCTTACGATGATTGATTATTATTCTGTTATCAATGAGGATTTTTTTGAGAGCCATATGTGGCAAAAGGCTAGACTGATTTTGCTTATTTATTATTTGTATGATAAAGAGATAAAGGACAGGCTTAATTATGAGATTAGTTATGTAAAATTGTTTTCTCCACCAGAAAGTGACATGAAGATTATACAGCATGATTTTGAAGTTATCACACAAAAGATTCGTGAAGGAAAAGCTCATGAATTATCAGAAGCAGATACTCTTTATTTAGGTGCGGCACCAAAAGCATCTTCATCAAAAGACAGGAGAAAGCAGCCCTGTAGTGACGAATTGGCAAAACCGAGAGCATTCGCTTTTAAAAATTCTTATATGACATATGTTTTAAATCATTATATCATTCCAGATAAAGATACATACGAACCAATCATTAAGAAGAATATAGATGAAACCTTTGAAGAGTATATTATAAATACGATTAATCAGTATCGCAATTATACCGTAGATGAATTATGCGATTTATTTTATTCGGATAATGAAAAAATTCCTAAAAGTCTAGGAGCATTATTAGTATATAGGATGTTGGGAATTAAAGGAAATAAGGCGGAAGAATTTGTAAAAGCTAATATTGTGATTAAGACGATTCGATTAAAAGAAAATAATAAAATTAAAGAAAATATGTCATTTCCTACTTTTAAGTTCAAAGAGTTAGTAGAAGAAGAGTGGGAAGATTCTACATTCGGTAATTATTTGAGAGAGACTAGATTTTTATTTGTAGTCTATAAATATGATGTAAATGAGAAATTACGCTTAAAAGGATGTCAGTTTTGGAATATCCCATATGCAGACCTTGAAGGGAACGTGAAAACAGTTTGGGAACAAACAAAAAAAGTCATTCAAAATGGGCTTAGAATTGAAGTGAAAAAAGGAAAGTTAAGTAGTAATTTACCAGCAAAATCAGAAAATCCAGTATGCCATGTTAGACCGCATGGAAAAAATTCTGAGGATAGATATGAACTTCCAGATGGACGAACTTATCCAAAACAATGTTTCTGGTTAAATAACACCTATATTACATCACAATTAGAAAAACACTTTTTTGAAGAATAGCTCATTAAAATTATTTAAAAATATCGAAGAAGGATCTTTACAAAATACAGAAAATAGGATATGATATGATATGATGAAACGATTGTTCGAAGAATAAAAATAGATGAGGTGTAAGAAGTGAAAAAGACAGTTTGTGAGTTGTTTGCAGGAGTAGGTGGTTTTAGATGCGGACTCAATAATATTAAAACATTAGAAGATTTTGAAAAGAAAGAAAAATGGGATACAGTATGGTTTAGTCAATGGGAGCCAGCAGAAAAAAAGACGCAATATGCTCATGATTGTTATGTATATCATTTTGGAACACGATTGGACAAAAATGGACAGGATACGACAAATTTTAATATTGAAGATGTAGATAAGAAGATACTTCCAGATTTTAATTTGTTGGTAGGTGGATTTCCATGCCAGGATTATTCAGTCGCATCATCATTAGCGACATCAAAAGGTTTAGAAGGGAAAAAAGGAGTTCTTTGGTGGTCTATCAGAGAGACATTAGAAGCAAAGCAACCACCATTTGTACTATTAGAGAATGTAGATCGTTTACTTAAGTCTCCAGCAAAACAACGGGGTAGAGACTTTGGAGTTATGCTTGCATGCTTCAGAGATGAGGGATACACAGTAGAATGGCGTGTGATAAATGCAGCGGAGTACGGTTATCAGCAGAGAAGAAGAAGAGTATTTATCTTTGCTTATAAAGATACTACAAACTATGCAGCAAACATTAATAAATTAACTGGATATAAATTAGAGAATAATCAGGACAATGAAAAAAGTATTGAAAAAGTATTATTATCAGATGGATTTTTTGCGGAAACGTTCCCTGTAGATAGAGCAGATAAAAAAGAGATAAGTACAAAAGAATTACCAGAAGGATTAGGAGAAATATCTGAAAAATTTAGTTTCTCATTTGAAAACTCAGGAATCATGAAAGATGGAAAAATCTATACTTTAAAAACAGTTCCATTTTATCATGGGAAACAGGTTGTATTGGGGGATGTCATGGAAACAGAACCAGTAGATAAAAGTTACTTTATTCCAGAACAAAAACTGTATTATACCAATCCAGAAATTACTCATAGTGATGAGACAAAGGAAAAGCTTCCTAAAGAATCAAGACAGACATGGCAGTATTTAAAAGGAGCAAAGAAATTACTTCGTACTACATCAGCAGGACATGAGTATATTTTTTCAGAAGGACCAATTTCTATGGTTGATCAGGAGGATAAACCAGCTCGTACAATGCTTACATCAGAAGGAAACTTTAGTAGGACGACACATATTGTAAAGGATAAACAAACAGGAAGGATTCGTTTACTTACACCAGAAGAGGCGGAGAGAATCCAGGGATTTCCTACAGACCATACAAAGTATTGTTTAATGGATGGAAAAAGGGTGGAGATGCCTGTTCGTAAGAGGTTTTTTATGATGGGGAATGCACTGGTGGTTGATTTAGTTAGGGATATGGAGAAGACGATGAGCAGGATATTCGAGGAAGAGAATAATTAAGAATGACATAAAATATTTATTCTTAAAAGAGATACAATAAATGCTATTAAAATATTAGAATTATGCTATAATAATTTTAAACATATATAGATAAAAAGACAATAAAATGCAACACGGGAGGAGATACCAAATTATGGATTATATTTTTAAATCAGTACATAAAATAGATTATGATGTAGAGCGTATTAGTGAAGTTGAAATACATTCGAATTTTGATGATTTTGTAACTGATTTATTAACTAATATTAATGAAAATGTTGTTAATAAGATATATGTCCCCTCATCTCAAACAACACAAGTGGTTAATAATGTTAGAAATATTTTTTCATTAATTGATTCTTCAGAATTAGAAATAGAGGAAATTGATCAACGTGTAAAATTATATGCAGAAGATATCGCACAAAGACTTTTTGAGAAAGAAAAGTTGAAGCAAGAACAAATTTATCGTATGGGAAAGAATGTGAAAAAAGGAAGTTTAATACAAGCAGCGATTAAAAATGAGAATAATTATTCTTATTTACTAGCGAAGGTAGAGCACTCAAAATTTGTAGATGATTCAGACTTTTCATTTAAATCAGGTTTTTCTAGTGAGCAAAAGAAAATATGGAAAACATGTATTTTGTCATGTAATATACAAAATGCTGATATAGTAGTAGATGAGGCAAAAATCTATGTTAGTAATGTTGGAAAGTATTGGGCTGATGATTTTCTGGAATTAAAAGAGTTGTCATCAGATGCTCAAAATACAAAGAGAGCTTTTAATGCAGTAGATTCAGTACTTATGAGAGATATAAAGAAAAATGCTCCTGGTGATTATACAATAATTAGAAATAGCTTTGTTGGATATATGAAAAGAGAACAGCAATTAGATTATAATAGTATGATTTCAGATATATTAGATGATTATGAAGCAGAGATTTTATCAAGAGATAAAGTAAGTGAATTGAAAAATAAATTGCTTGAATTACCAGAAAAGAAGAAATTTGATCGATTATTTACGGTTGTTCCTAAAGAAATAAGAGCAAAAATAAAAAAATTATATAAAGTTAATGAAGGAATAGAGATTAAGGTTAATGATTTTGTTCAAGATATTAAGCAAAAAATTACGGCAGAAGAAGACACGCTAACAGGTGTTAAATATATTAAAATTATGACCAATAATGATGATGTTTATGAGCAATTTAAATTGTAAAAAGGTGGAGATTTTCTATGGGAAGTGTAATAGAGGGGATAAAAAATAAAATAAATACTTCGTTAATAGAAAAATATATAGAAGATATCAAAATAGTTGACTTTAAAATTAAAGTTGTTGATTCATCATATGTCACTAGAGAGATATTACAAGAAATATTAAGGACTTTTTCAAAAGATGATGATGTGGAAATAACTATTTTAAATGCGGCAAATGATGGACTTCAAATAACAAAAACATTTGATTGGGAAAATATTGACTTAGATAACTATTGTGATGATACAATAAATATAATAGGACACATCAATAAGAATATATCGGATAGGAATACTATTTCTGTATATAATTATAAAGAATTTTGTGATACTGTGCAACAAAAAGGTATACTTAACATAATGTCTATTTTTTCGCAATTATTGATGGGAAGAGAGGAGATACTTTTTGAAATACAGGATCAAGATATAAATTGTATGACAAAGAGTATTTATTTTTCAACGAATGAAAATACCAAAATTGTTAGAGAGAAAAGCAGGAAAGAAGTATTAAACTTGGTGAAAGATAATGCTAATTTTAGAAATATAGTTGTCTATTCATTAGTACCTCAAGATTTCTCATTTCAAATGATAGATCCTAATAATAGATTAAGTGATATTTTTGCTAGAATAGAAACTCTCTTGGCGATTTGTTATATAGCAAATGAGGCAGAGATTATTGATGATGATAAAATTGCTGTAAAGATAACTGGACAAAGAAATATTAATATGGAAATAGATATTAAAGATATTATTCCAAATAAGGAAATTATAAAAATATATAATTGGATATATAATGGTGGAAATACTATGGATAAGGCTATTATTGCACGGAATATCATTAGTCTTCATTGCAGATACTCCAGTTTATTAGATTTAGATGGAAAAACATATTCTTCTATTCAGTCAAATTTTAATTTATATCAAAAGGATAATGTAGATAAATATTTAAATTTAAAAAATGATATAGGAAAAAGTGTTACAGATATCATTGAAAAAACAAATGATTTAGCATTTGATATTCCACGAGGAATGAAAAATAATATATTAGCTGTATTTTCATTCCTTTTTACAGTGATATTAGCTAATATAGTATCTGATGCACCATTAGATAATATTTTTACAAAAGATATCACAGTTATATTTGAAATTATTATTGTTTTTTCATTTGCTTTTTTGATTCTGAATATTTATGAAACAAATTATAAAATAAAACAAATGCAGAAGGGATTTGAAAAATTCAAGAATAATTATGCAGATGTATTTGATGAGCAAGAATTATTAGATCTTATTGAAGAAGATAGTTTTAATGAAGATGTAATAAAGAATATAAAAAAACAGAAAAATTGGGCAATTGCAATATGGATAGGATTGTTGATAATATTACTGATTGCAATTGAAATGATTAGTAGTACACCAACTTGGAAAAGTATTATTGAACTTTGGAAAAATTTAATAAAATAGTAATGTTGTAATTAAAGCAATTACAAAAATAATATTAATTCATAAATAGTTAGAGAAGTGAATGGTGTTTTTTAGATATTATATGAATCTAGGAAGTATGATTGTTCAATAATGGAATTTGATATAGTTAAGTAAATAAAGTATAATGTTCATGAGCATTGTCTCCTTTGGTTAGTGGAATTTTGGTCGAGGAAATTATACCAAAAAAGGAGGTCAATGCTCTTTTTATTTGAAACTCTCGAAAATAAAAGTTTTTAAAGAAAAAATAGGTAGTAAGTTTGACACTATCAATAATAGAATAAAGGACTTAGTATGAAAGTTACAGTAATCAGATCAAACAGGAAAACGGTGGCTATTCAGGTAAATTCCAATCTAAGTGTCACTGTAAGGGCTCCGCGTAGTGCTTCAGAGAAAGACATTGAAGAGATTCTTAAAAAGAAGGAAGCCTGGATAAGTAAACATATTGAAAAAATTAAGGAAACCAAGGAAAGGGTTGAGGCGGAACCTACAGAAAAGTTGACGCGTGAGAAAGTTATAGCGCTTGCGGAGGAGGCGCTTAAGGTGATTCCGGAGAGAGTAGAATATTTTGCAAAAGTAATCGGAGTTACTTATGGAAAGATAACTGTTAGAAATCAGAAGACAAGATGGGGAAGCTGTAGTAGTAAAGGAAATTTGAATTTTAACTGTCTTTTAATGCTGGCGCCTCCGGAAGTGTTAGATTATGTTGTAGTTCATGAATTGTGTCACAGAAAACAAATGAATCATTCTAAGGCGTTTTGGTTAGAGGTAGAGAAGGTGCTTCCTAATTATAAAGAAGTAAGGAAGTGGCTAAAAGAAGAAGGAAGCCAGATGATTACATTATTTCTATAATTACCGTCTTGTCGCATGCTTTCTCTTATTGTATAATAATCATTGATAAAATTTTTGGAGGCGCTAAGATGAAGATACGAATCGCTACGCCGGAGGATGCTTCTGCTATTCAGAGTATTTATCGGTATTATGTAGAACATACAGCGATAACTTTTGAATTGGAAGTTCCATCGGTGGAGGAGTTTCAGGGAAGAATTAAGAAGACCTTGGAGCGGTATCCTTATTTGGTGGCTGAAGAGGATCGTGTGATTATTGGATATGCGTATGCAGGAATTTTTTATGACAGAAGGGCATATGACTGGTCAGCGGAGATGTCGGTTTATGTGCAGAAGGGGATTCACGGGAAAGGTGTTGGTACGGCTCTTTATGAGAAGATGGAAGAGTTGTTGAAAAAGCAGCATATCGTGAATTTGTTTGCATGCATTACCCATCCGAATGCAGAGAGTGAAGCGTTCCATGCAGCACGTGGATATGAGAGGAAAGCACATTTTGAGAAATGTGGATATAAGATGGGGCAGTGGTGGGATATTGTGTGGATGCAGAAGATAATTGCGCCGCATGATGAAGCGCCGGAACCTTTTCAAAGATTTACAGGAGGATTTTAAAGATGAAGAAGAATTTGTTAGTAGCACAGTCAGGAGGACCAACAGCAGCGATTAATGCAACGTTAGCAGGTGTGATCGGACAGGCAATGAAGGAAGAGCAGATTGATCAGGTTTATGGTGCCTGTTATGGAATTCAGGGTGTGTTGGAACAGAAGTTTGTGAATCTTACAGAGAAGGTTGACACAGAGGAAAAGTTGGAGAAGTTAAAGAGAACTCCGGCGGCAGCGCTTGGTTCTTGTCGTTTTAAGCTTAATAATATCAAGGAAGATGACAGTCAGTATCAGGAGATTGTTGATATTCTTCATAAGATGAACATTGGATATTTTGTTTATATCGGTGGGAATGATTCTATGGATACGGTAGCGAAGCTTTCTGCATACTGTAAGGAGAAGGGTGTAGAAGATATTAAGGTTATTGGTGGACCAAAGACGATTGATAATGACCTTTGCGGAATAGACCATTGTCCGGGATTTGGTTCAGCAGCTAAGTATATTTCTACAGTTTTCTGCGAGCTTGAACGGGAGATTACTGTATATGAACCGAAGAATGTAATTATTGTTGAGATGATGGGACGTCATGCCGGATGGCTTACTGCGGCTGCTGCATTAGCGGAAGGTAAGAATGGTAATGTACCATATCTTGTTTATTTAGAAGAAAAACCATTTTCATTGGATCGCTTTATTGATGATGTGAAGGAAAAGCTGGCCTCAACGAATGCTGTGCTTGTTGCGGTTAGTGAAGGTGTACATGATACAGAGGGTCGTTTCTTATGTGAACAGGAAGGATCTAGAGAGTTAGATGTATTTGGACATACGAAGTTATCTGGTACTGGAAAGATTTTAGAGGAAGCGGTTCGAGCAAAGATTGGCTGTAAGGTTCGTTCGATAGAATTGAATCTGTTACAGCGCTGTGCAGGGCATATTTTAAGTAAGACGGATATTGAGGAGTCCGGTAATCTTGGTGCGAATGCAGTTAAGCTTGCAGTAGCAGGAGAGAGTGGATTAATGTCTTCTCTTACAAGAGTGTCTGATGCTCCATATACGGTAGAGTACAGTGGTGTTGATATTCGTGAGGTTGCGAATAAAGAGAAGAAGATTCCTGTAGAGTGGATTAATGAGGCTGGCAATGGTGTGAAAGAAGAGTTGATTACTTACTTAACCCCATTGGTTCAGGGCGAAGTTTCCAGTATCTATGAGGATGGTATGCCAAGTTATATTGTTTTAAAATAATAAAATTAAATTCGACTCTGACAGTAAGGTTTTCCGCACTGGAATAGTTATGATGATAATGGAAATAGCAGGAGAAAAAGCTCTTCTATTCTATCTTTCTGTCAGCTGGTCGGTAAGGGTAGAGTAGAGGAGTTTTTTATGTTAAAGATAGCGGTTTATGGGAAGGGTGGTATCGGAAAGTCCACAGTGACCAGTAATTTAGCGGCGGCGTTTGCCAGTATGGGAAAGAAGGTTATCCAGATTGGATGTGATCCTAAGGCGGATTCTACGATTAATCTTCTTGGGGGAACAACGCCGATTCCAGTGATGAATTATATGCGTGAGTATGATGAGGACCCAGAACAGATCGAGGATATTTCAAAGATTGGTTATGGCGGGGTTTTATGTATTGAGACAGGGGGACCGACACCGGGTCTTGGCTGTGCCGGAAGAGGTATTATAGCGACGTTTAGCTTGCTGGAGGATTTGGAGTTGTTTGAAACATATGAGCCGGATGTGGTGTTATATGATGTGCTTGGTGATGTAGTATGTGGTGGATTTGCAGCACCGATTCGTGAGGGATATGCGAGCAAGGTACTAATCGTGACTTCCGGGGAGAAGATGGCTCTTTATGCAGCGAATAATATTAATAATGCAGTGAAGAATTTTGAGGATAGAAGTTATGCGAAGGTGTATGGTATTGTGTTGAATCACAGGAATGTTGAGAAGGAGACAGAGAAAGTTGCTGAATTTGCGGATTTAGTCGGTCTTCCGATTGTGGGAAAGATTCCGAGAAGTGATGAGATTACCCGATGTGAAGATAAGGGAATGACTGTTATTGAGGGAGAGCCGGATTCTCCGGCAGCACAGGCATTTTTGAAGCTTGCAAAGGAACTTCTTGAAAATGCACAGGATACTGCGGAGGAAGAAGTATGGTAGAGAATGTAAAGAGTACAATAACAGAGACAGAAAGAGCGGAAAAAGCCTATTTCATTACAACAAAAGAACTTGCAGAAGCAGGGAGAGACAATATTCCTGATGAGCTGATTTCTTCAAAGCACCTGATCTATAGTTCGCCGGCGACACTTGCGTATAATTCACCGGGAGCGCAGGGGTTTGGTGTAAAGAGAGCGGGACTGGCGATTCCGGGTTCGGTCATGCTTCTTTTAGCTCCGGGATGCTGTGGAAGGAATACGACTATTTTAAGTGAGCTTGGCGGGTACAGTGAACGATTTTTTTATCTGATGATGGATGAGACAGATATCGTAACAGGGAGACATTTAAAGAAGGTGCCGCAGGCAGTAGAAGAGATTTATGATTGTCTGGAGACGAAGCCATCGGTTGTTATGATCTGCCTTACCTGTGTGGATGCTTTGTTGGGAACGGATATGGAACGTATTTGTAAGAAGGCGCAGAAGAGTGTAGGTATTCCTGTTTTACCATGCTATATGTATGCACTTACAAGAGAGGGAAGAAAGCCTCCGATGGTACATGTCAGACAGTCGATCTATTCTTTGTTAGAACCAAGAAAGAAGAAGAGTACTTCTGTGAATCTATTAGGGCATTTTGCTCCGTTAGAGGATGACTGCGAGCTTTATGATCTGTTAAAGCAGCTTGGAGTTAAGACGATTCGAGAGATTTCACGCTGTGAGAATTATGAAGAATATCTTGATATGGCAGAAGCTAATTTTAATCTTGTATTAGATGCAGAAGCACGTTTTGCAGCAGCAGATATGCAGAAGCGTTTAGGAATTCCGTATATTGAACTGACAAGGTTATATCAGCTTGATAAAATTAAGAACCAATATGCGTTGTTTGCAGCGGCGCTTGGAAGTAAGTTTGATGATGAGGTATATTTTAAAGAAGCGTTTGCGGCGAAAGAGGCTTTTAAGAAAAAGTATCCGCATGTAGTGTTTGCGATTGGAGAAGGCTGCAATGCCAATGCATTTGAACTTGCATTGGCGCTGATTCGCTATGGATTTGAGGTTGCGGAAGTATTTGGTAATCTTTCAAAAGAGGATTTTGTTTATATTGAGAAGATGGCGAAGGTAAGTCCAAAGACAAAGATTTATTCGAATTTAGAGCCAACGATGATTTATTATGAACCGGGGGAGAATCCGGTAGATATCGTAATTGGAAAGGATGCTTCTTATTATCATCCGGAAGCTGCAAAGCTTGAGTGGAGTGATGATATACAGCCATTTGGTTATCGGGGAGTAAAGCATTTCTTTGAAGAATGTGAACGTGTACTGGAATTGGAAAGGGGGCAGATTTAAATGAAGGGACTTAGAAAGTATCTCTCACCGTTTGCTCCGGATCAGTCCGGTGCAGCAGCGGTACTTTGTGAATTTCATGGATTGATTATTATTTTAGATGCTGGTGGCTGTGCCGGAAATATCTGTGGATTTGATGAGCCGAGATGGTTTGACAGCCGTAGTGCGATTTTTAGTGCGGGACTTCGTGATATGGACGCGATTCTTGGAAGAGATGATCGTCTGGTGGAGAAGATCGGCAAGGCTTGTGAGAAGCTTTCCGCAGATTTTATTGCAGTGATCGGGACTCCGGTTCCGGCAGTTATTGGAACAGACTATAAAGCACTTTCTCGAATGATTGAAAAGAAAACAGGAATTCCTGCATTGACAATTGATACAGATGGAACGAAGCTTTATGATATCGGAGAGAAAAAGACATGGAAGGAGCTATTTAAAAAGTTTGCTGTAAAACAGGAAGTAGAACCGGGGCGTGTAGGTATTATCGGAGCGACACCGCTTTCGTTTGGCGGCATTTATGAAGAGAACTTTTTAAAAGAGTATTTTAGCGAAAAAGGTTTTTCCAAAGTGCTTTGTTACGGTATGGGTGATGGTTTAGAAGCAGTGAAAGGGGCAGCAGCGGCAGAGAAGAATATCGTTATATCACCGTCTGGAATTGCGGCAGCGAAGTATTTAAAACAGAAGTTTGGAACGCCGTATGAAGTATTTTGCCCACCAGAGATTATTCCGGAATGGAAAGAACGAAAAGAGCAACTTGAACATAGTGAGCAAATAGAACAAAATACAGCAATGCCAAACAGGAAAGAACGCTCAGATAAGAAAGTTTTGATCGTACATCAGCAGGTATTGGCGAACACATTAAGAGAAGAATTGCTTACTCTTGCTATGGAACAGAAGATAGAAACGGATTTTGCAAAGATTACGGTTGCTTCCTGGTTTATGTTAGACGATGCACTAAAGAAGGAAGGGGATCTTCTTTTTAAGGAAGAAGATGACTGGATTTCTTATATCAAAGAAAATGAATATGACATCATTATTGCCGACCCACTACTGAAAAAAGCAGTGCCATTTTATAAGGGAGAATGGTATGACCTGTCGCACTTTGCAATCTCAGGGAAGAAGAGGCAGACTGTATGAGAGTCTGTATCAGGGTATTCGGGATTGTTCAGGGCGTTGGATTTCGACCGACTGTAAAGCGCCATGCAGATGTCTGCCGGATTGAAGGCAGTGTGAGTAACAAAGGACCTTATGTGGAAATCTTTGCACAGGGCAGTGAAGAATGTGTGAATCACTTTATAAAGAGGATTCAGGAGCAGCCGCCGAAACGAGCAGTTATCTTAAAGATGGATGTGGAAAGTCTGGAATCTGCAATAGAGTCTGACACAGAATTTGAAGTGAAATCGGAAGCAAATGCTGAATCAGATAGTAAAGAACGATTCCGTATCATAGAGAGTGAAAAAGAAGAGGGAGAGATTTTTGTTTCTCCAGATATTGCGATTTGTCCGGAATGTAAGAAGGAACTTTATGATAAGAAGGACAGAAGGTATCTCCATCCATTTATTAACTGTACCTGCTGTGGACCGCGTCTTACTATTTTAGATTCCATGCCGTATGACAGAGTACGAACGAGCATGGGAGAGTTTCCAATGTGTGAAAAGTGTGAATGGGAATATACGCATGCAAAGACAAGAAGATTTGATGCCCAGCCGGTTTGCTGTAATGAATGTGGACCGGAGGTGTATTTGCTTGGCAGACCGGAACGGGGAGCAGATGCGATTCGTTACACAAGAAAGGTGATTAGCGAAGGCGGAATTGTAGCGGTAAAAGGCATCGGAGGATTTCATCTTTGCTGCGATGCGTTAAAAGAAGAAGCAGTTGCAGCACTTCGCACTAGAAAAAAGAGACCGATGAAGCCATTTGCGGTGATGATGAAAGATTTGTCAGTAGTAAAGAGGGAATGTGAAGTGGCACCGTATGTAGAAGAGATTCTTGATGGACACCAAAAGCCGATTATTTTGCTTCCGAAAAAGGCAGGAGGACGTCTCTGTGAGAGTGTTGCACCGGATAATCCAAAGATTGGTGTGATGCTTCCGTATGCACCGATACAGCTTCTGCTATTTGATTATCAGGATGATGTAGAAGTTTCTGATTGTCTCGTAATGACAAGTGCGAATACATCAGGTGCACCGATCTGCCGGGACGATGAAGATGCACTGCGTGAACTTACCGGGCTTTGTGACGTAATTCTTTCCCATGATCGGAAAATACGGATTCGGGCAGATGATACAGTCATGGATTTTTACAAGGGAGAGCCGTATATGATTCGTCGTTCCAGAGGCTATGCTCCGCTTCCATTTATGATGGGCAATGAATTTAAAGGGCAGGTGCTTGCCGTTGGCGGTGAACTGAAGAATGCCTTTTGTATCGGAAAGGATCAGTTATTTTATCCATCTCCGTATATTGGAGATATGGGAGATGTGCGAACGGTAAAGGCGTTAAAAGAATCTGTGAAGCGAATGGAAGAATTGTTAGAGGTAAAGCCAGAGATTGTCGCCTGCGATATGCATCCGTCTTATAATACAAGGGCGGCAGCAGAAGAGATGGGACTGCCGGTATTTCCGGTACAGCATCATTACGCCCATATCCTTTCTTGTATGGCAGAGAATGAGTGGACAACAAAGAAAAAGGTTATTGGTGTTTCTTTTGACGGGACCGGGTACGGAACGGATGGAACAATCTGGGGAGGAGAAATCCTTCTGGCGGATTATGATTCTTTTAAACGCTGGGGCTGTATTGAGCCATTTGCTCAGACCGGTGGAGATGCTTCTGCTAAAGAAGGATGGAGAATTGCAGTTTCTCTTCTTGGAAAGATTTACGGAAAGGAAATCGCTCTTTCGATTATTGAAACATTAGGACTTTGTGAGTCGAAGCTGGCAAAGCTTCAGTTTACTATGGAAGGGCGTGGAATCAATACCGTAAAGTCCACAAGTGCCGGGCGGCTGTTTGATGCGGTCAGTGCGATTCTGGGGATTAGAAAGGCATCGACATTTGAAGGTGAGGCTTCGACTTCCTTACAGTTTGCAGCAGAAAAATGGCTGGATAGTCAGGAAGAAAAAATAGCAGGATATGAGGACTTTGTAGAATATGGAGTAATGACAGAATATAGAGAAGAACAAAAAGAAACACTTGTAAAAGATGAGTTATATTATTTACCGACCCTGGCTCTTGTCAAAGAAGTAGTAGAGAGAAAACTGTCAGGAGAAAACAGCAATCAGCTTGCCTTACATTTTCATAAAGGGTTAGCCTGTATGATTGTTTCTGCCTGCGAAAAAGCAAGGGAAGAAACCGGGATTGATACCGTTGCTCTAAGCGGCGGTGTTTACCAGAATAGATTACTGCTTGATTATAGCGTAACCATGTTAGAAAAAAGAGGATTTCATGTGCTGCGTCACCATTTACTTCCGCCAAATGACGGAGGAATCAGCCTTGGACAGGCGGTGGCAGCAATGAGAAGTATGTGTGTACAAAAAGGGGAATAAATTATGTGCGTAGGATTACCAGCAAAGGTTATGACAATGAAAGACGGAATGGCAGTTGTAGATGCATCCGGAGCAAAGAGAGAAGTTTCAGCAGAACTTATTGAGAATCTTGAGCCGGGCGATTATGTAATGGTCCATGCCGGTATTGCGATTGCAAAGATTACAGAAGAAGATGAGGATGAAGCAGAAGATCTTCTGGAGGAATTACTATGAAAGAACAGTTAAAAAAAGCAAAAGCTATCATTGAGGGATACGATGGACCTCCGGTCCGCGTTATGGAAGTGTGCGGAACTCACACACATGAGATCTTTCATCTTGGTGTGCGAAAGATTCTGCCACAGCAAGTAGAACTTATTTCCGGTCCAGGCTGTCCGGTTTGTGTCACACCAGCAGACTTCATTGATGAGGCGGTGTGGCTTGCTTTAGAAAAAAATGTGACAATCTGTACATTTGGGGATCTGGTTCGTGTGCCGGGAAGTACAAAGAGTCTTGCAGATGCCAGAAGTCTTGGCGGAAAGATTCAGATGGTTTATTCGCCAATGGATGCCTTTGAATATGCCAGAGAGCATAAAGAGGAGCAGGTTGTATTTCTTTCTGTTGGATTTGAGACAACGACTCCGGCAAGCTGTCTTTCCGTAAAGATGGCAAAAGAAGCAGGACTTACGAATTATGCACTTCTTACTGCGAATAAAACAATGCCAGGAGCCTATGAAATGTTAAAAAACAGTGCGGATGTTTTCCTGTATCCGGGACACGTCAATGCGATTACCGGAAATGCATTAAACAAAAAGCTTTGTGAGGAAGAAGGAATCAGCGGTATAGTAACTGGATTTACTGCCAGTGAGATTTTAACTGCATTTGCTGTATTATTAAAGAAGTTCCCGGAAGGCAAGCCGTTTTTTGTTAATGCTTATCCAAGAGTTGTTACAGAAGAGGGAAGTATTCCGGCGCAGAAACTGATCAAAGAATGGATGGAACCATGTGATTCTCAGTGGAGAGGACTTGGTATGATTAAAAATTCCGGACTTCGTTTAAGAAAAGAAGCGCAGGATTTTGATGCAAGAGTGAAGTTTTCGATTCCGAAGATGGAAGGGAGAACAAGTCCGGCCTGTCGCTGTGGAGATGTGTTACAGGGCAAATGTCTTCCAACAGATTGTAAAGTATTTGGAAAAGGATGCACACCACTTCATCCGATCGGGGCATGTATGGTGTCGAACGAAGGGGCCTGTTCCGCATATTACCAGTATAATAGTCGAGGAGAATAAATATATCAGATGTGAGATGACTCCCACCTCTGTAGGTGGCGAGCAGCAAGAATGCCGGGGCATTCTTGAAAAGAAAGAGGAAAAACAATGGATAACTTAAAAGGAAAAACAGTTTCTCTTGCCCATGGTGCAGGAGGAAAGCAGACAAGCGAATTAATTGACCAGGTATTTAAAGCACATTTTGCCAATCCAGAACTGACAAGTGATGATGCGGCAGTATTAAAAATGAAAGAAGGAAAGATTGCATTTACAACGGATGGATTTATCGTATCTCCGTCAGAATTTCCGGGAGGAAATATTGGAAAATTAAGTATTTGCGGTACGGTGAATGATTTGTCCTGTATGGGAGCAAAACCACTGTATCTTTCCTGTGCCTTTGTTATTGAAGAGGGATTTCCGATGGAGAAACTCGAAGCAATCGCAGCTGCAATGGAAAAAACAGCAAAGGAAGCCGGAGTAAAGATTGTTGCAGGTGATACAAAGGTTGCCGGTAAGGGACAGGTTGATGGCGTATTTATTACAACAACAGGTATCGGTGAGATTCAGGAAGGTGTAGAGACCTCTGGATTTATGGCAAAACCAGGTGATGCGGTTATTGTCAGTGGAGATATCGGAAGACATGGTTGTACTATTCTTCTTGCAAGAGAGGATTTTGGAATTGATGCCGATGTGACAAGTGACTGCGCACCACTTTGGGGAACCGTGCAGGATATTTTATCAGTGACAAAGGATGTACATGTAATTCGTGACGCAACACGAGGTGGTGTAGGAACCGTTTTATACGAGATCGCAGAGCAGAGTCATACAGGAATACGGCTGAATGCAGAGGCAATTCCAGTACAAGAAAGCGTAAAAGGTGTGTGCGGAATGCTTGGATTAGAGCCACTTTATCTTGCCTGTGAAGGTCGTCTTGTCATTTTTGCTCCAAAGGAAAATGCAGAAGCGATCGTTGCAAAGTTACGTGAAGGAAAATATTCAACAGAGGCAGCGATTATCGGTGAAGTTACCGAAGAAATGCCGGGAAGAGTTGTAGTAACAACGGAAATCGGAGCAGAAACATTACTGCCACCGCCGGGGGGAGAACTTTTACCAAGAATCTGTTAAGTTAGAGAAAGGAAAAACATGGAGAATACAAGAATCGCTGTTCTCTCCATTATCGTAGAGGACAGTGAAAGTACGGCAAAGTTAAATGAGATGATTCACGATTATGCAGAGTATGTTGTAGGCAGGATGGGTATTCCTTATCGAGAGAAAAATATCAGTATTATCAGTTTGGTAATCGATGCTCCGCAGACAAAGATCAGTGAGCTGTCTGGAAAAATAGGGCGCCTTTCCGGTGTGACAGCAAAAGCTGCTTACGCAAAAGTGTAATCAGTGTACGGATAAAAGGAAAAGAAGATATGATTAAGATAGCGGTATATGGAAAGGGTGGAATCGGAAAGTCTACAACAGTTTCTAATATAGCAGCAGTATTTGCCAGCGAGGGACTTCGAGTGATGCAGATTGGCTGTGATCCAAAGGCAGATTCAACGGTGTTACTGCGTCATGGTGAGAAAGTAGAGACGGTTCTTGACCTTGTACGAACGAAAAAAGATAATTTTACATTAGAAGATATCGTTAAAGAAGGCTTTGCCGGTGTCTGTTGTGTAGAAGCCGGCGGACCATCTCCCGGACTGGGCTGTGCCGGAAGAGGAATTATTGCGGCGTTAGAAACATTAGAAAAAAAGGGAGCTTACGAGAAATACTGTCCGGATGTTGTAATTTACGATGTTCTTGGCGATGTTGTCTGTGGCGGATTTTCCATGCCGATGCGTCGTGGATATGCCGATAAAGTATTTGTCATTACTTCTGGTGAGAATATGGCAATTCATGCAGCGGCGAATATCGCCATGGCAGTAGAAAACTTTAAGGATAGAGGATACGCACAGCTGGGAGGCCTTATTTTAAATCGCAGAAATGTAAAAAATGAAGAGGAAAAAGTTGCGGAACTTGCAGAAGATATTCACAGTAAGGTAATTGGAACATTATCAAGAAGTGAACTTGTTACAGATGCAGAAGAACAGCAGAAGACAGTAATGGAAGCATATCCGAATTCGCCGATGGCAGAAGAATACCGGGTACTTGCAAAACAGATCAGGAAGCTGTGTGGAATCTGATGAGAAGATAAGAGTAAGCTAAAATAAATTTTTTGGGATTTTTTGAAAAAGTGATACAAGCTGTAGAACATTTTACAGAGGAGGTGCGGGTTTTGCTTGAAATGTTACATGGAAAAGCAAAGGATGAAGCATGGAATAATCAGGTAAAAGAAAAATTATCTCCAGCATTGCAGGAAGAAGTTTCTTTTAAAGATGCAGCCTGGCCATCGCCCTTTGTTCCGGGATTAGAATATAACAGTCCGGCACATGGACCATGGAATATCGTACATATGGGAATGCTTTTACCAGGTGCCCATCAGATTTATGTATGTGGTGCAAACTGTAACAGAGGTGTAATCCTTACTGCGGCAGAAATGAATGCTGGAGATAGATTTTCCTTTGTAGAAATAAAAGAAGAAGATTTATTTAACGGACAAATGGAAGAACTTGTTATCGAAGGAGTAAGTGATATTCTTCATAAATTACCGGAAAAACCATCGGTAGTTCTTTTATTCACTGTTTGTGTTCATCATTTTATGGGATGTGATCTCACGTATATTTATGATACATTAAGAGGACGATTCCCCGAGCAGTGTTTTGTAGATTGTTACATGGATCCGATTATGCAAAAAGAAGGGCTGACCCCGGATCAGAAGTTAAGAGCCGGTTTATATAAGCCGCTTCCAATGCGTGAAAAGAATTTAAAACAGATAAATATTATTGGCAATGATTTTCCGACAAGAGAGGAAACAGAATTAAAACAGATTGTAAAAGAGGCAGGTTATACAGTAAAAGACATTACAGAATGTAAAACCTATGATGAATATTTATCCATGGCAGAAAGTTATTTAAATATTGCCTGTTATCCACCGGCAAAGTATGGAGCAGAGCAGTTATCCAAACGACTTGGAATGAAGTTTCTCTATCTTCCGTTTTCCTTTGATTACAATGAGATAGATACCCAGCTAAAAAGTCTGGTAAAAGAAATGCAGGGATGTGAGATGCCAGATACCAGTTTACTTCAGAAAAGATGTGAGCGTATGTTAAAAGAAACGAAAAAACTTGTCGGTAATATGCCGATTACAATAGATGCTACAGCAGTTCCCCGGTTTTTAGGGCTGACGAAGCTGCTGATCACACATGGGTTTTCTGTCGTAAAAGTATTTGCGGATGGATTTTTGGCAGAGGAAAAAGCAGATTACTTGTGGTTAAAGAAAAATGCTCCTGATCTTAAAATAGGTGCAACAATACATCCGAACATGAGAGTGTATCCAAGAAATTCACAGGAAAAAGTACTTGCAATCGGACAAAAAGCCGCTTATTTTTCCGGGACAGAGCATTTCGTAAATATGGTAGAAGGCGGAGGTTTGCATGGTTATGATGGAATCTGCGAGCTTTGTTTAAAAATACAGGAGGCCTATCAGACAAAAAAAGATACAAGAGATCTGATTGTCCGTAAAGGATTAGGATGTGAAAGCTGTGTCTAAACTGTCCTATTGTATATTAACTAACACCTATATAACAAAAGACATTTCAAGTCGAGCAGTTCCTGTTACTCACCACCTGAAAGAGATGGGAGTCTTCTCGACTGAGATAAACAAAACATTTTTGCCGGAAAGGATGTAGTTATGAAACAAGTATCAGTAACATTATCAACTTATACGGCAGACGTCTCCGGAGTATGTTCTGCCCTCTATGAGCTTGGGGGCATGGTAGTGATCCATGATCCGTCCGGCTGTAATTCTACTTATAATACTCACGATGAGCCACGATGGTATGAGATGGACAGCCTTGTATTTATCTCCGGTCTTTCACAGATGGATGCCATTATGGGGAATGATGATAAATTTATTCACGATATCGTGCGGGCGGCAAAAGAACTTCAGCCTCGCTTTATTGCCTTAGTGCGAACACCGATTCCTCTGATGACAGGAACAGATTTTGAGGGGATATCACGTGTCATAGAAAAACAAACAGGAATTCCTGTATTCTACTTTCCGACAAGTGGAATGCATACCTATGTAAAGGGAGCAGGAATGGCAATGGAAACAATCGCAAGAGAACTTGTGCCAGCAGGTGGGGAATCTGTGAAAGAAAGAAAAAACAAGCAGGAAAATCCACTGAAAATCAATATTCTAGGAGCGACTCCGCTTGATTTTTCCATAAATTCTACCTTAGATTCTATAAAAGAATTTCTAAGCCAGCATTTTGAGATTATCAGTATTTTTGCTATGGGAAGCTCTATAGAAGACATACAAAGAGCAGGAGAAGCAGACGTAAATCTTGTCATCTCATCTGTTGGAGTTTTAGCGGCAAAAGTATTAGAAGAACGTTTTCATACCCCATATGTTATTGGTACACCAATCATTGGATTTGAAAATGTATTAGCTGAAAAATTAATAGAATCAGCCTGGACAAAAAAGTCACAGACAGCCTATTTTAGTGTTTTACAAAAAGCACACAAAAAAGATACAGCTAATTTTACAACAATACAAAATACAGAAGCTGTTTCTAATTTAAAAAAAATAAGAAGTCTAACAGAAACAATAGAAAAAAATAAAGTCAGCGGTAACGTTTATATTATCGGTGAATCTGTTATATCCCAGTCATTAAAAGCAGCGCTGGCATTACGATACGGAATAGAAGCCGCTGTAATCTGTCCGCTTGAGACAGAACCAGAATATACAGAGAAAGATGTCTTGCTCCTTTCTTCCGAGGAGGATATCAAAGAAGCAATAATGGATGCCGATACCGTAATTGCCGACCCAATCTATAAAACAATCTGTTCCGAAAAAGTGAATTTTGTGGCAATGCCACACGAAGCATACTCAGGAAGAATCTACAGAAAAGAAGTTTGTGATTTTATTCATTGAGAG
>UMFX01002943.1_pt1 | contig 23537 bp, 17 predicted proteins | sample 1965131 | NCBI WGS metagenome assembly UMFX01 (sample SAMEA4836058, study PRJEB28245) | human gut metagenome | biome: gut microbiome; material: fecal sample | place: Denmark | collected 2008 | reverse complement strand
CCGTCCGAAACGAAATCCTCACACCGTTCGGGCGAAATTTGCACACCTATGTTAGCGTCAACAAAGAGATGCCGGAGGGACTGAAGAAAATGACAATCGGACACAGTCAGGATATGGATACTGAGGGGACCTACGGGCATCAGATGGCCGGAGATTTGGCGAAGGCAGCCGCCTTTACTGAAGAGGCATTTTCTGAGATCATCAAGGCGAAATGAAAAGTGTGTACTTTTGTGTGTACCTGAGCAAAAAAGTCACCCTGTAGCCGCAACGGCTACAGGGGTTTCTTTGGTACGCCCGACTGGATTCGAACCAGCGGCCTTTAGAGTCGGAGTTATCAGGCCGTCAACGCCGGAGCGCTGATGCCCCAGGGGTTTCAGTGGTTTCGCACAAATACAGAGGGAAAACGGAGCAAACCTGGGAGTCATTGTGGCGCAATGGCTCCCAGGTTTTTTCGTATCTTTCAAAACAGTAGTCAAATAGTAGTCAGGAGTTCTCAAATCCTGTGCTCCCTGACCCATGACAACAATGCTTCGTATTTCATCTGTCCCGCAGCAATAGCAAGGCCCACCTCTGCGACCTCTTGAATATCTCGTCTTTTGACGCATTATCACTTTGCCAACTCCAGAAATGCCGGCTTATATTTTTCCAGAATGCGGGCCGCGACAAAATCAATTTTCTCATCGTCACTCATCTCAATGATGGGGGAGCTATCCAAATCAATCAGCATATATTTTGGACGATCATTCTTGAAAATAACAGTACGGCCTTTCTCCTCGGCAATGCGTGTCACATGGGAAAAGTTTTGATTCGCTTCGGCTCCAGAAATAATAGCACCGCTATCTATATTCATATGTGAGCCTTCTTTCTGCTAATATTTTGAAATAGTCAGATGATTCTCATATTCTGCTTATTGATCAAAATCAATAGAGGCTGGATCAAAAACTTGCAATTCTAAAAAACGAAGTTGAGCATGACCGGGGCACTGTCCCGGTCATGTTGTTTTCGGCAATATTGTCAGTGTTTATCATTACGATCCCGTAGTAGAGGGAGGACCTGCGCCATCAGGAACATCAACCCGAAGAACTGCCTTTGTCTTTTCCGGTGGCCAGGGAGCTGTCAGGCGGGTGCAGTCGAATACGGAAGTCACTTGCCCCCGGCAGGGAACGTTTTTGGTTCCAAAGGGAACCTCCACCCAGTCGTCTACCTTAACTGGAAGCTGTCCGGTCAGGTAGGAATAGGCACGCGTGCTGCCTTCGATTCTGACCGTACAGTAGCGGTAGACCGTCCCATCATCCGCCAACACTTTTTCGGTTTCCGCAGTTTTGGGAGGGACATTATCTTTTTCTGGTGGCGCCGATGCTTTTCGAAGTTCCTCCATAATTTTGCGGAACTTTTTATCATACGCTGTTCCCCTCTGCAAATATGGCTCTATCAGAGCGAACAGTTCCTCCGCCTGTGCATCCCGGTGCAGTTCCTTGCAGGCAAATAGAATTGCTTCATGGGGTTCCCCAATATAGGCGCTTTGGAAAACCTGCTGCTCAAAACGGGGGTCGTACAGCTCATCCAGAATCGGTTCCAGGCTTTCCGGAAAATCAAGGCCCTCTTTCCAGACTGATTCCATATACTCGTCAAGCAGAAACTCAGCCGTACCCGATGCCTGCAATTCCTCCCCAGCGTCATCCAGAATCATCTTCCACATACGAATCGCCAGCTCCGGTTGATTGGGGTAGGTGTCCTGGAGAAGATCTTCGATATAGGCATCCGTCCGTTTTTCTTCTGGCCAATCGCAAAATGCTTCTGGAAATTCCTTCACAAGGCGGTCCATCTCCGCAGAATCCTCCCGGGAGGAAACTTCCTGATCCGGGCCGTCAAATGTAACTTTCAGCTGAAGCGTTATTTTGGCTGGATTTCTCTTCAAAGAGCCAAAATTTCCGCACCAGCCGCACTGCCATTGGATTCCTGTAACGGTGGCAGGACTTCCGCAGTTTGGGCACCTGAATGTTGACATAGAGTCTTCACTCCTTCTGGAAACAGTAAAGTGATGCGGCTTTGAAGAGATTTTATGAAGAAATGCTATCCGGTTGTTTGGAGCAGCTTGATTAAAAGAATGGTATGCTATCTGGTGATGGAAAAGGAGGATAGAACATTGTTGTCATACCTCTCTGCCCGGCATAGATTCAACTATGGTTCCAGCAGTCAATAACCTTTTGGGATTGCGTCAAGATATTCTGTTCGCTCCATGTATATCTGTTGCCCAACTCTTCGGAGGACGGTACACGAATAACTCCCCGTTATCGAAGATCGCTTTCAGAGGCAATTTTCACTTTCAGAGCATCACGTATGGTTTTGATTGCCTGTGGCCGCTTACGGTAGGTCTCATTTCCGTTAATAGCCGTAGCAAGTTCTTCTGGCGGATTTGTCGTAATCAAATCAAGATATGTCATAGCTCTCGAAGTTCCTACATAGAAAACACTACGGCCCTTACTGTTCTCAAACGTTTCACTATCAATATCGATACAGATAACCGCCATCGCTTCAAGGCCTTTAAATTTGCGGACAGTCGTGAATAGTATGCCGTCCTCGCTTTGTTCCTTTGCCAAGACACGATTTCCGGGCAACCGAAGATCATCTTTAGTGAGAATTGATTTTCCCTCTGGCTTCATAGATAGAACAACAATATCCTTATCTGTTAGCCCAGAAGCTATATATTTACTAATAAGCTTACTAAGATACTCTTTTAAAGCGGGCTTGTCATCTACAAAGAACAGATTAGGTTTTATTGCGCCATCATCTATGACTTCCCGGCGCATTTTGATTCGATCTTCGTCAATTCCAATAGGTCTCGTAGATGTTATGGCGATTTCCTTTGTATTTCGACAATTCTTTGATAAAATCAACCGACATTCCATTTTATCGAGCCATTCTGGGTAATTCATCCCCTGGACAAACTGATTGCGGTCATAGAAAACATAGAAGTATCCGTGGTGTGCTTGCGCAATGTCGTGCAGTAATTGTAGATGCATATCTATAAAGTCTTGACCTTCATCGACAATAATATGCTTGAACGGTAGTTCGTACTCATCCCAATCCATAAGGAATTCTGTAATCGTATCCGTTCGTTCCTCCGGCGAACCGTTGAATGCACCTGTGAACGCTCCGGCAAGTCCATCTAAAGTAAAAAACGAAATATTAGTCGAGGTGCCATAGCTCTGTTCAAGGTGGCTTTTCAAAAAACGGTTAAAGCAGAGAAACAAAACACGATCTGTCTGAGCAAGACTCTTGGCTTTCTGCACGGCCATAATTGTTTTTCCAGTTCCTGCTGCGCCATGAATTGCCGCCTCATCCTGTTCTTCAAGATAATCCAGCAAATACATTTGCTCTGTAGTCATTCTCCTAAATAAAGCTTTTGCGGCAAGCGTCCTGCTGCGTATTGTTTGGACTACACCGAATTCTGGAGATAGCGTATCCAGTACTTTCGCTGTCATTTCTTCGGTCGGTTCAACTACCCGTGCATCATAAAAGCGGTATATTCGCCGAATAGCCATTTCTGCCGATGTTGCTGATTGCAGGTCATTACTCCACAGGACAATCTCCTCTTTGTAGTTCAGAGGAAGACTGCCCTCGATATTGGCCCGATCACCAGCAGTAAACCACACTGCGGAGCAGAATGTATACGGAGATTGACCGCCAAACCGGGATTTTATCCGATCAAGGAAGTAATATTTACTCCGCTCTGCCTGATCCATAGGGTCAATCGTCTTGGCTACGCCGCTATTACGATTAATTTGTATCCATCCTCTTTCACGACTGTACGAAATCAGGCCATCCTTTACCTCAAAAATGATAAAGCCATAGGCTGGATGAAATACTGTAAAATCTGCTTCGCCCCATTGGACATATTTTCGCGAAGAATACTCATTTCTTCGCCGCTGTTCGTTCCAGTGAGTCGAATGGAAAATATAGTAATCATCCGGAAGCTGCTGCAAGAGTTCGTAGAGCAGGAGTTCTCCGCCGCTGGCATTGAAATCATCCTTTGTCTCCATTCCTGGAATCATTATTGCCATATCGGTTATTCCCTTTCTTCCAATAGAGCCTTTAATTCATCTACAGAGATTGATGTGTCAATGATGCGCCACCCGTCATTTTGAAGCTTCGCAAGGTACTGATTCGAGAGGTCATCGAATACTGCTATCTTTGCCTGTTCCCAAACAAGGTACGGTTCGAGAGTTTCTTCTCCACAGCGCAGAGTGGGCATAATTAGGCAGTCTCTATCAATATTTTGCTGGTCCCACGCTCTTGAATCCGAAAAGTCAAACCCGGATGCAGCAAAAACATCACCCCAGGAGTCGTAATCATCGCTGGCATAGCTGTCACCCTGAACTTCAATCGTCACGTTTTCAGTCTCGGACCAAACATCAGGGCTATTGATTTCATCCTGTGCTTCTACGACCACACAGTCTCCCAGCCAACGAGACAGAAATTCTTTAGCTTCATTCCTATCCAGTAGGTCATGTATGCGCTGATTATAGTAATTGCGTAGGCATCGATAGCAAGAGGGCTGACAATCACAATTTGCCACAACATTATAGGCAGATCGAAGTACTTGTGAAAAAATCTTTCCGTCATCTGTTACTAAACGACGAACGTGACCCGCTCCGCCGGCAACGGCATCATAGAGAATAATTGAGTACAAGAGCTGGCCATTACAGTTTTTGCGATGCAAGCATCCCTTTAGATCGGTCCGCTCAATACCCAGTTCTCGGGAAAGGCCTTCCAGCAACGCATACATCGTTGAAAGGACTTTTTCAAATTCGGCTGATTCTGCTGTAAGGAAGGTGATTTGGACAACATCGGTTTTAAACACATGGGAGAGGTGGTACTCGTCTCCCTGACCCTCATATGTGCATTTTGATCCCCACGATGTATTGTGTTGTGGTTTTAGCGCTTCATTGGCGTTGCTTGTCCAACCACAGTAAGGACAAACCCTGTGGCTATCAGATCCCACAACGACAAGAGAATCATTCGCTGTAGACTGAAGTTCTACCTCTGCACCATCGAACGAAAAACACATCTTCTTAATAACATCATGCTGGGAATCACCTACATAATGATCGTCTGTTTTGTAATCTCTTTCTGGACGTCTAAGAGGGGCGTCTTGAGCATCAGCTTTATCTGTTATAAATCCAAGGCGCGGCTCAAGAGTAGGTCGCCAGCGCATAGACAGGATTTTTTCACCACAAGAAATACATTCTTTGCCCCTCCGCCGGACCAATGCATCATCTGTGAAATTAAATTGATCACATTTGTGGCATTTGGCATAATAACCACGTGATGCAGCCTTTTTTGCTTTTGATTCCATTCGAATATATCGGCTGGTATATAGCTTTCCGTCCGCAATAACACCAGATCCAGGAGCGTATTCTGCAATCGCCATTTGCAGATCTCTGGCCAAAGTCAAATCTTCATTGCTTGTTCCGCTTTTTTTGCCAGCAATTTGTAATTCAACAGTATCAACTGGAAAACCGTATTTGGGCAAAACATTATTTCTTGTCCAAAAATCAATCAAACTCCTTTTAAATTTATCATCGCGGCCACATCTGAGACGTCGAAGTTCAAGATCGAGACTTTTATACTCCGATGGATTTGCCTTTTGGACCCGTTTGAGTTCAGTCTCAATCTTGTTTATCTCTTCATGGTACAACTCAACAGCCGCAGATAGTATACCTTTTTCCTCTCCAATCAGCTCTTCTACCCACGTGCCGTCATTGATGCCCATGGCATCATGCATCGGAGCTGGAACAGATTTCTGGAGCAGGATATTCAAGCGTTCATTGGGTTCCTGCAAGAATGCTACAAGCCGTTCGTAGCCTCCTTCATTCAAGAAAATGTTGGCGTTGTCTCCGTCGTAGACATCAGGATTATTTGCAAGGTATTCGCTCAATGCAACCGCGAAGATATGCCTGTAAATGACTTTCTTGTTTTCAAGGGAAAAGTGAGGAGCATTGATCTTCCCAGAAATTATGGTTGATGGATCTTCGTAATAAGTAAAATCATGAGAGGAGAGCTTGGCATAAGTCATCACGAACGCAGCTGTGTGCGAGGCACGACCTGCGCGACCTGCTCGCTGCACATAGTTTGACGGACTGGGTGGAATATCCCTCATGCAAACGGTTTCCAGTCCGCCTACATCAACGCCCATCTCAAAGGTTGTAGAGCAGCTAAGTGCATTTATTCTTCCGTTTACAAATGCATCCTGATACACAGATTGACGATTTCTGGACAACTGCGCTGTATGTTCTTTCATCTGAAGCGGACGCATCTTATCGCTGTTATAGAGCGCCATATAGTGGTTGTTCGCATAAAATCTTTCCGGGTCAATTTCCTCCAATTTTCCATCGCAACGAACCACAGAACACTTTCCCTTAACATTGTGGACTGTGATTCTTCCACACTTTCTGCACCGATAGGTATGCAGTTCCGGATCACAATTTAGCCGGATGCGGAAATCACAGATATTCAAACTATATTCTGAACTGTCCCCGCAGTTAAAAATGCAGTCCCAATAGTCCATCAAAAACTTATTAGCTTCGTCTTCTGACATTCCTGTAGCTTGACATAGCCTGGACAGTCTGGCGTTAGGATAATACTTGCTTTTCCCGTCTGCTCGTGCCCGCGCAGCCCAACCGACAAGAGAACTCTTTGATGTATCGCCTGTCTTGCACTTTACCATTTTCTTTTCATACGGAGTAAAGAAAATGTAATCGCGCTCTGCATCATTAAGTCGCATTTCTTTGCCTGCATCAACAGCGCCGGTATAGCAACCATCTAAAATAATTAGCTCAAGTAAATGCCTCGCTTCTACTGTGGACAGACCATACTTCTGGTTAAAGTATGCGGGCAAATCTGGAGTTTCCTTTTCGCCATCACTCCATCCTGGGGTATTAGGTATATATTCAAAGCTAATAATTCCCATTGAACTTAGACTGGTAGATCTTCTTGCATTGAATAGCTCATTCAGCAATGCAATCCACGCATTCTGCTTGGATTTTTCATGTAATACATCTACATCGTTCTTTTGATCCGGACTCCAAAGATCAAATGAGTGTTCTGATTCGAAAACTCTGGTTAATCTATCTGCAAATGCTTTTACAGACAAGCTATACTCGCCGCTTTCCTGCATTTCCTTAGCAACGCGGAAAATTCCGCGCCGCCGCAGAAATTCCTGATAGGATTTCTCCATATAATTTGCAAAAAAAGCCGCTTCACTTCTACTATCAGAAAAACACAGGAATTGTTTTTCTTTCTTCTTCAGTTCTGGTTTTTTTGTTTTCTTTGCTCCAGCGAACGGATCATCGATTGGTTGAACAGATACTTCCGTAGATTTTAGGGGAGGCGCTATGACCTCTGCGTCAGGAAGCTGTTCGAATAGTTCTGTGCAAAGGACTGCTGTCGCAGCGTCGGCACCAAGATAGAAGCTACGGAAGCTACCGTATCCACAAGCTGGACATTTTGCAATTTTCTTTTCTTTCGTTCGATTAACACGTTTAAGCGAAATATATTCTGCATTTTCACAGTCGCATACATTGGAGAAGGAGGCATCTGCTTTGGTCCCCATTGCGCCACAGTGAGCGCAAATTACAAAATCACTTTCAGCTTGTTCCTCCAGCGTATTGCCTTCTGCGTCCTCAAGGTTCATATCTTTTAGTGACGCATCATCCCACAGAAGGAAAAAATCACATTCATCTGGATCCCGTTCCGATTTCCTTGATACCTGGCGATACTGTCCTCGTTCATTCTTTCCAACAAGTGCGATTCGACCGCAATCCTGGCAGATTGCAATCTCAAATACGCCTTGTCCTCTCTCATTATGCTCTCTTCGATTTAAGTAGAGTCTTTTGGGCTTTCCCAATGTAACGTAAGCTCCCTCTAAAGCCCGCACAAAAAAATGATACTTAGCTTTGATAAGGCTGGCTCCATTTTTCTCCGCCGCAGTGCAAACTGCGACAAAATCAATCAATTCCTCCTTAGATATTCCCAATAGAGTCCTGATTTCATGAATTGTTTTAGGAGTTTCTGTTGCAGCCCGAAAACGGTAGAAAAGATCACAATGAAGCAAAAACTCATATATTTTCTCATCTGTATCCCCATTAGGAGCATAATCATCAATACCGTACTTTTTGAATATTTCACTCAACGGGAGATGCCTTTCCGCTATTTCTTTGAAAAGAGAAGTGGGAATATCTAAGCGTTCTTTGATTGTAGGACTCGCATCCTGAGAACGAATAATATTCTCGGGATAAAACTCTACGCCGCAAAGATTTTTGCCAAAATCGACAATATCTTTGTTTGCATCTCGGCCACCCAATGTTGCACTGGTCAGAATATATTGAACTCTGTTATCGCCAATTCTTGCACGCAGGCGTCGCATTAGCATAGAGGTTTCCATGCCCGTTGTGCCCTTGTAAACATGTGCTTCATCCAAAACAACAAAGTGGAGTTTGGCACTGGAAAACACTGCATCGTCCTTCGGACGGAGCAGCATATATTCCAGCATGGAATAATTTGTAATGAGTATATGCGGAGGAACTTCTTGCATTTCCTCCCGGGACAATACCTCGTTTGGGAGCGGCTCCGGAAATTCCGCATTTATACTATTTTTGCGATACTGATCACGAGCTTTTGTACGATTATGTTCAGTGTTGCCGTTATAGAGTCCAAATGTAATGTCTTTGTAATTACGCAAAAGCCTGCGCATTCGCTTTATCTGGTCATTTGCTAACGCATTCATAGGATAAATGATGATAGCTCTGACACCTTTATCCTTTAGCGTCCCAGCCTCGTTCTCCCTCAAAAGCGAATTAATAATTGGGAGCAGGAAACATTCTGTCTTACCGGAACCGGTTCCCGTTGTAACTACAAGATTATTACCTGCTGTAGCTTTTTTTAACGCATCTACCTGATGTAAATATAACGGACGCTCCAGTTTCAGCTCGCGCTTCTTTTCTTCGACAGGTTCAAGTTCTGCAAATAACCTGCATGCAGTGCCATCAGCTATGAGTTCCTTTAGGCTCTTACCAGTTTTATATGATCCACTCACATCTAAGTAAGGGCCTTTGGTCAAAAAACCCTCTTGCTCTAATTGCACCCGTAGCTCTTTTGCATATTCCTTATCCGCAATATCAAAGCTTGTCGTGATATAGTCCACATAGCTTTGCTTAATATTGTCAGACGCTACTATAGGGTCAAACCTGTTCACGAATCATCTTCCTCTCTAAACGCAAACTCATCTGCAATAGGAAACCATTTGCGCGCTTCTTCTGCTGTGTAATTTTCCTTCCTGTTTTTTATTCGGACACGGCGCTTTTCCATGAATACCTTCGCATCAAGCTGCAACGGTTCTCCGTCAGCATTATATACCTTCATTAGATTACCATTTGTGATGCAGAAGGACACCGGATTAACATTTTCGTATAGTTCACTTTCCGGATTTTTATTCATATAATTCCACTTTCCGTCAGGACTACGAAATCCAAGAATACCCTCGTATGCAGGAACGGAATTTTCTAAATCTCCACTAAAATCACTCAAGCCAATGTAATCAATGTCAAAGATAACCGCGTCGTTATAATGAATATCCGCAATCTCTACATTCTTGGTTTCGTAGGACCAAAACCATACTTTGGTCAGGCGCACACATTTACCAATAAATCTATTTTCAGGTGTATCCTCAATTTCAAATTGCTCTTCCCATACAAGTTGACGCTTATCATCTTTTACAAAAGGATTATCGTTTGGCAAATCGAGAAATACCTGACAACCATATATGCCCGGCTTGCAGGAAAAGTTCTTTTCAAAAGGCTTCCCAGCATGAAGAGATCTGTATGTCCATGGATCACTCTGATTATCATTTTCCAACTCAACAATAAACGCCGGAGCATCCGGCCCAATGAATAATGAATCCGGCTGCCATGTGATACATGTTTCACTTCGGACTAAAGGCGAGGCTAAGAATACAGGTTCAAAATAGAAGTCGGTTATTTTCTGATCAAGTGTATTATTATCACTTTGAATCAAAGCACCCAACGTACAGGGAGATGTTTTCCACTCGTTCGCATATATGAAATTTCCTAATTCAAACGAAGTTCCTCGGCGAGTTTTCGGAATAAACTTACTGCCGAGAACAAAGTCCACTCGTACATTCTGTGGGGTACTTACTTTGATAAAAGTATCTTGTGATATATCTCTATACCACTTTTGTCCTGGCCAATACAATATATTTTCACCATTAGCAGTTATTTCAACCTTCGGCACATCAACGGATACATCAATGCCGTTCCCGAGCAGAGGAAACTGCACAACTGTCTGATTCTCTGAGAGTTCAAACGCATGGGTGCGTGAACCACCGCTAAATCTAATAGTTACCTCGCCATGGCAGTCCTTGTTGAGATAGTATGAATCGGAGAATTTAAAAGAGAATTGGGGAAGGATGATATAGTCAGCTTCAAACGCAACCTCTCCCGTTTGGAATTCCACGATTCGTACACAGTGACAAAAACGCGCAGCCCCAGGTAAATCAATTTCTGTGCCCCGGCTCTCACCGATATATTCGTAAAGAGAATGTTGGCTAGAATCGAGAAAGAGTTGATAGCTTTTTGCTGACTCATTGTTCCCTAAAATAATGCGTAATTTAGGCGGCTTTTGATAAATCCGAAAATTTTTTCCGTCAAAAACAACACTAGCGCCCTTGACTGCTTCGGGAATACAATAGTTACGTAGAGCAATGTCTTTCTGATCCTGTTGCAAAAGAATGTCAACGTCATTTATTAATATCTCTTGCGCAGACAGCAAAGATATTTGAAATCTCTGAAAGTCAACTGACTCATCATAGTATTCATCTTCTGGGTCATTGATTTTAACTTCGGCATTCGCAGCGGCTATGATCCATGCTTTTCCGCTCTGACACTTTGCCGGAGTGCTTTCATATCCGTTTTCGTTAAAAACGATATATTGTCTATATAACAACGTTTGAGAGTCATATAGTATATTGCCACCACAGTCAATTTCCACTCTGAAATCGAAATCATCGTCGAAACATATTTCTTTGATTCGGCTAAGCTCAAAAGAGAATTCCTGCGTCGTATAGCACATGGAATCACCATAAACAGACATCCGTGATTCCACTACTACACGACCTCTTTGATAAAGACGAGCGATTGGCGGTTGTGTAATTTCAGGTAGACGGATGTTCGGCAAGTAGATAATGAGTTCTTCACCATGTAGCAGATACTGGGGACATATAGCATCCTTTTTCGTAATAATCTTCTGTCGGATACGTTTAGCGCGTATCTGACGCATGGAATCTCGTTCTTCTTTGGTCTTGCTCTGAAACCATTTTTTCAGCTGCACATCCCAGCGATTACAATCACAAAAGCAAGGATTATCTCCACGCAAATATAAATCCATTTTTTCCGTAATCGCATCACAAACCGCAGCCATGTATTCCGGCTGATATTGAAACAGTATTTTAAGGCTTGATTTCAGTGCCCAAACGCTTGAGCCGAGATCAATCTTATCGGTCCCGTGTTCTTTGCTAATTTTTCGCTGTACATTTTGAGCCAAGATCTTAAACGCATTTTCTGCCTCATCATATTGGCATTCCAGATTCTTTTTGTAAAACCGATATACAATGTTGTAGAGTTCACAAATAGATGTAGCTGGCGCTAGTGCCTGCATCTTCAATGTATTGTAGTATTTTTTCCCATGTTCAGTGGAGACATGAAGATTTTTCCACAGCAAGTCCCGAAGTTTGTGGTATGCCTTTTGTTCTTTACAACCGTAAGCAACCTCATCAAACCCTAAACTTTTTAGAACGCTACTCCAAAGCTGATCATCGGTTTCATCTTCACCGTCCTTATCATCATCTGTCCGCTGTACATGAAATACTACGGCTGCTGAAAGTATCTGCTTCTCAAGGCGGGATAAGGACTGTTCTCCACCCTTCATGAGCTTTGCAAAGAGTTCACGACCTCTTTCGGAAAAATCCCGATATTGTTCTGCAGACAACTGTACCTCACCGATCAGAGGAGTAGTTTCAAAAAGCAAATGGCATAGTTTTTCTGGGGTATCCCATTCCTCATATTCGCAGGAGGAGGTTAAAAAAGAATTACTAAGAGAATATCGTGCTTGGACATCTTTTGTCACACCAGAAAATTTCATAAACAGATTCCTTCTTCGCTACAATTCTCTTTCTGAATTTGCAAATTACTATGCTTTTTTCGACATTTTAATTGTAGCATATTACCCAATATCCCGCAATATTTCTCGTAATAATGATGACTTTAACTATATGGCGCATCTTAGCTATACAAACGCTTCGTAGCAAAAGGGTTACTATCCGCTTTCACTTATGGTTGCTCTTTATCCCAGGACTCTTTCCACTTCTGCACTGCGCTGCGAAGAATGCGAATGATCTCCTGGTCTTCCTCGGGAATGGGAACTGTATCATCATGGATGCTTTCTGACAGGTCAACGGGGGCATCCCCGCCGTACAGGGTATGCAGACTGTCGTGACCGCCGCGGGCCCATCGGCTTCTCTGCTCACTGGTAATGGTGACCCATTCTGCATTCTCTTGTCTCAAGTCCAGAATGCTCATAGCAGGAAGCTCGCGAGCGGGATCAAAATCAATGTTCTGCTTGATGAGCCGATGCCAGAGTGACTTTTGGGGTTCGGGTCGTTGCAGCTTCTGCACTTTGTGCGGCTGATGATTGAAAACATCAATGGCACTCAAAAATTCTTCCGCTGTGATCTCGCGTGCCAGATACCGCTTTTTCATTTCCTGCGCCATGACGATCCAGGCATCGTACTGCTGGCCGTCAAACTGGACCATGTTCTCCCGCTCCCATGGGGCGGCGTCCTCATACCGTTTTACACACTCCGACAGACTGCGCCGCAGGCGGTTGTAAGTATCCACAGCTGAATCCAAATCTGCTTCCAGTCTGCGTTTGTTGTTCGGCCCGGCCTTTTTGCAGGGAACGCCGTTCACATCTCCGTCGCAATATCGTGTCTCCGCAGTGGTCCTGGGGACAAAATATCTCCAGCAGTTCTCGCAGCGGGCGATTCGTTTTTTGCTCTGCTGAAAGTAAAGGGAGAGCTCAATGAGGTATAGCTCATATAATCCGTCGGGATGATATTCCCGTCTCGTTCCCACAGGTGATTTGGAGTCTTGGCATGGGATAAAGCGTACAGCGTAGTCTCGGTCAATGATCCCAGGCCAGGTCTGCTCTAAGGTCTGGAACCGCTCCTGTTGCGTGTCCCGCTCGGAATATGCGAACACGATCTCGAAAAGATTCCGCAGTCGGTTCTGGATACGGAAGGGTGTGCTGAGTGCCTGTTCGATGGCCGCACCCTTCCTGGAGAGGAACAGCGGATCGCCGTTATCCTCCATTGCCTGGGCCTGGGCTGCCTGCAAGGTCACGTCCAGATATGCGGCGGGATCCAGCTCCCGAATCATTTCGGTCAGCGGAAGGGCCTTCGCTATAAAGTCCAGATATTCTGAGAGGTGGATATCGTTGTGCGGTTCAAACAGCGGGTGTGTTTCCCAAAGGGCGTTGACCTTCCTCTGATATTCTGAAAAGTCACGGTTCACAAAAGCGACCAGGTCCTCCGCAGGCGTTCTCTTGGAAAGCAGCGTTTCCTGGCCGTCCTCGTCTGCCAATATAAGTTCGATATCCGCCCCGGTGTCTGTCACAAGATAGATACCGGGTTTCCTTTTGCCCTCCATACGAACACCTCCCGTCGCAGCAACTTTTGCAAAAAGCGGCGAATTTGATTTGCCATGTAGAAATTCTTGCCTGTATTTTATCATAGAAACGGTGAAAGAAAAAGATTCTGTAAAAAACATGGACAAGGAGATGAACGAACATGTCAAAATTACAAACCATCGATGCGGACACTTTGCTGTCAACGCCGCTGCCGGCCACCCGGTTTGTGGTGGAACGGTTGCTCCCGGAGGGGCTACACATCCTGGCGGGCGCTCCGAAGGTCGGTAAGTCCTGGTTAGCGCTGTGGCTCTGCCTCTGCGTTGCGAAGGGAGAATCTGTGTGGGACTTCGCGGTGACCAGGGGAACAGTCCTCTACCTCTGTCTGGAGGACAGCCTCACCCGCATCCAGAACCGGCTGTTCCAGATCACAGAGGACGCGCCGGACACGCTGCACTTCGCCACCCTGGCCGGGAGCATCGGCGGAGGACTTGAGGATCAGCTCAGGGGCTTCCTGGCGGAGCATCCGGGAACAGCGCTGGTAGTCATCGACACGCTGCAAAAGGTACGGCAGCCCGGTGAGAACGCCAACCCCTACGCCAGTGACTACCGGGACATCACGGCGCTGAAACGGTTGGCTGATGACTACGGCATCGCCATCCTGCTCATCCATCATCTGCGGAAGATGAACGACGAAGATCCTCTGAATATGATCTCCGGGACCACAGGTATCAGCGGCGCCACGGACTCCAGCTTCGTACTGAAGGAGCGCAAGCGGGGCAGCGGCGAGGCCACACTGTACTGCACGGGCCGGGACATTGAGTACCGGGAACTGCCGCTACGTTTCCAAAAAGCGTCCCACGCCTGGGTGCTGACAGAGCCGGTGGAGGAAGACACTCCGGCCGCCGACCCGGAGGTAACTTTCCTCTCTGATTTTCTGAAAGGGCTCCACAGCTTCGAGGGGACAGCCACGGAACTGAGTGAACTGCTGGAAGCGCAGACGGGAGAGAATATCCTGCCCAGCGTCCTCTCCAAGAAGCTGGTGAAGTACGCGGGAGAGCTGGAGCAAAACGGTATCCGCATTGCGGCTCACCGCACCAGGGATTCCCGCACACTGAGCATCCTCTGCTTTGGCAGTGACGGCAGTGACGGGAATGACGGCAAAATCGGGACAACGCCAGTGGCAAATTTCCTGTCACAGCCGTCACAGCTGTCACGAGACGGTTAAGCCGTTAAGGCGGTTTGTTGGCGGTTTGCGGGGCTTTTCGGAAAAGCCGGGTAAACCTCCCGCAGGCCAGCAGGGAGGCCGTCAGAGGCCGCTTTTGGCCGAAATTTTGAATAAGCCCTGGCGGGGGGATTTTTCCCTCCTTTAGGAGGGGCAAGCAGAGCGTCTGGCTATCCGCCTGCCGCACCCCCCAAAAGGGAGAAACCGGGCGGCAGCCCGGACCCACTGCAATACAACAAGAAACGGAGGACATTATGGGTGAAAAACGAAAAAGAAATCAAACACTCACCGTCCGGCTCACACCCAAGGAAAGAAGTGAGATCATACGCCGTGCTGAAAAGTCACGCATGAGCCTGACGGATTATATTCTGGCGGCATCCACACAGACGGAGATCCATGTGGCGGAGGACACCCGGCCGCTGATCGCCGAGCTCAAACGCATCGGCAACAATCTGAACCAGATCACGATGAAGATCAACGCGGGAGCCTTTCAGTCCTACAACTTTCATGAGGTCCTCGATATGCAAAGGGCCATCTATGAGGAGCTCCGCCGCATCGGAAAGGGGTGATGTGCCACGGCGACCGTAACTTATATCAGGGAATCCAAACAGCACATCAGCGCCATGCGGGCGGTCATGAAATACTGTATGCGGGATGACAAGACCTGGGACGAGTTCTCTCAGCGGTATCTTGTCAGCGGCGTCAACTGCAGCGGCGTGGATTCCATTGTGGAGTTCGAGGCGACCAAGGCGGCATTTCAAAAAATGGACGGCACGAATTTCTATCAGTATGTGCAGTCCTTCTCTCCAAAGGAAAACATCACGCCGAGCCAGGCCCATGAAATCGCACTGGAGTTTGCCGCCCGCGCGTGGCCGGGGACGGAAGTCCTGGTAGCCACCCACTGCGATACCGACCACGTCCATTCGCATTTCGTACTCAACTCTGTCAGCTTCGAGACTGGGCTGAAGCTGCGCCAGTCGCCCAATACGCTGAAGGAGCTTCGCATGGTGAGCGACCAGGTGTGCATGGCCCACGGCTTGGGTGTGCTGAAGCCATACGAGGGCGGCGGCTCCAAGCTGTCCGCACGGGAATGGCGCGCGGCACAGAAGGGTGAGAGCTGGAAGTTCCAGCTGATGTACCACATCGGGGAGTCCATGAAAAAGAGCCGGAGCAAGGAGGACTTCGTCACTCTTATGGAGCGCAAGGGTTACAAAATGATCTGGACCGATACACGGGCGCAGATCACGTTCATCTGTCCCAACGGAAAAAAGTGCAGGGGAAACCGTCTGCACCACCCAAAATACGAGAAAGGAAATTTTGAACATGAATTCGAAATTCGAGAACGATACACCGAACAATACATTTCTGGACAGGCTGATCCAAGCCAATGGACAGGCAGTGGAGACACGGGAGCAGGTTCCATACCAGCCGGTGGTCTACGCGATACCGGAGGAATGGCGTCTGGCGGAGAAGGAACTGCTGGAGCAGGCGGTCAAATTCCAACCGGAGCTGTACCGACAGATCAGGCAGCTGGCGACCCGCCAGCAGGTGGAGTTTTTGCAGGAGCAGCAGATAGCGCAGCTCCGGGAGATCAGCGACCAGACGCTGCGGGAAGTCAACAGGACCCTGCAACAGGATGGGAGCGTGAGAGAGCAGAATTTTTCCAGAACCTCCACGATGCTTTCCGACAGCCGCGAAGAATGGCAGGAAATGATGGAGCGGTTCGAGACGAAGTTCAGGAAAATTCTCATCTTCACCGCAACAACCTCAGTGGCCCTCTCCGTTCTGGTCTGTATGGTCTTGCTGCATTGGCTGGGCTGATGGAAGATGACGAAGACCCCGAGGAAAAACGGAGGCGCATTCAGGCTCAGGAGGAAGCTGAAAACTTCGGCGCCGCCCTGGGCATCGCGGCTGGTCTCGCATTGGCACTTACCCAGGAGGAACAGGAGATCATGGAACAGGAGTCGTGCAACGAATATTGTGCCGAGCAGGAACTCTGGCAGCAGACCATGGGAGGATAACGATGGCAAGTATTAAGAAAATCAACACCAGAAAATATAAAATCACCGTCAGCAACGGATACCGTCCTGACGGTAGGAAAATCAGCAGGGCCAAGACGATCACCGTCCCGCAGAGTGTGGGCGGCAGGGGTATCGAACAGTATGTGGCCCACGAAGCAGAGGAGTTCGAGCGCACTGTCAAGAGCGGCTACTGCGAGGACGCCGAGATGAAGTTCGAGGAGTATGCCCTCCGCTGGCTGGACCGGCAGACGAAATACGCCCCCAGCACTCTGGCCAGCTACCGCCGGATGCTGGAACGGACCTATCCCTACATCGGCGCTATCAAGCTCAACCGCCTGCGGCCTGTGGCTCTGGAAAACATGATGGTGGAGCTGCGGAAACGGAAGTGCCGGGGAAAAGTGATTCAGGAAAAGACCGTACAAAAGTATCTGACCGTGGTCTCGGCAGTGCTGTCCGACGCAAAACGGAACGAGATCATTGAGAAAAATCCTGCCCGGATGATCGACCTGCCGCTGCCGCAGCGCACCGTCCAACGCATCCCGACGATAGGAGAGGTGCAGAAATTGTTGGACGAACTGGCAAAAGAACCGCGGCACTACCGCCTGTTCTATCTGCTCTCCATGTACACCGGCTGCCGCCGCGGAGAGCTGTGCGCTCTGCGCTGGTCGGACTTCACCTACACCGAAAACGGCCTGCTTCTCACCGTCAGTCGTTCCCGCAGCAGCGTCCCCGGCAAGGGCATCGTGGAGGGAACCCCCAAGAACGGCAAAAGCCGTGAAATCTATCTTTCCTCTGACCTGCGGGGAATCTTCCGCAGCTATTACCAGCGGAAGAAAACAGAGGCACAGCGTGTACACCGCAAACCCAGCCCCTATCTCTTCACCGATGAGCACGGACGGCTCATCCACCCGGACACCTTCACGAAGCGTCTGCGGAAAATCTATGAGTCTATCGGCTTCCCAAAGGAGTATCATCTCCACACGCTGCGGCACTATTTTGTGACATCGCTCCTGCACTGTGGCGTGGACAAACAGACGGTAGCCGACATCGTCGGCCATGCGGACACAGGCTTTCTGGAACGCACCTACTGCCACCCGCAGAAAGAGCAGAAGGAGCAGGCGGCTGACACCATGCTCACGATGCTCCGCCCCAACGGAGAAAGTATTTTCAATCTTGCTGCCGGCTGTCCCAAAGCCCGGCACAGCGCCTGATTGTCGGTTTTGTAGAAATTCCATCTTCACAAAAAGAAATGGTAGCTTTACCGATGCGCTTGCGGTATGTTGTGCTTACAAAACCGGCCTCAACTGTACAGAGGTCAAACGAAAGAGAGGTCAACTGATATGGCAAGCATCCGAAAGAGAAACGGCAGCTACCTGATCGTGGTGTCCATGGGCTACGACTACGACGGCAACCGGCGGAAGCCCAGGCAGAAAACTGTCCGCCCGCCGGAGGGCCTGACGCCGAAGCAGCTGGAGAAGTGGCTGAACGAGCAGGCTGTCCTGTTCGAGCGGGAGTGCAAGGACACTCCGCAGACCGTGGACAAGAGCATCACCCTGGAAGCCTACATCAACATCTGGCTCAGGGACATCGCACCCAACAAGCTGGCCCGGTCCACGGTGGTACGGGAGAAGCAGGACATCGACCGGCTCCTCCCGTACCTGGGCCGGTACAAGCTGACAGAGCTTCGCCCCGAGCACTTCCGCAAGTTCTATGCCGAGCTTCGCAAAACGCCAAACCAATTTACTGGAAAGCCGCTCTCCGAATGTACCATCGAAGGAGTTCACGCCTGTCTGTGCGGGATTCTCTCCGATGCCATGGAGGGCGGCTTTCTGGATCATAACCCGGCATGGCGGACGTACCGCTACGCTGGCAAAAAGAAAGAGAAAAAGATTGCGGACGAGGAAACGACACAAAAACTGATCGCGGCGTTGGAGAATGAGAGCATCAAGTACGAGACATACTTCAAGCTCATCATCGCCACGGGAATGCGTCGGGGCGAATGCTGCGGCCTAAAGTGGGGCGACATCAACTACCAGGAGCACACCATTCACATCCAGCGGAACGTGGTGAAGGTGACGGGCGAGGAGATCATCGTGAAAGAACCCAAGACCGCCGCAGGCGACCGCTATGTGTACTTCTCTCCGGAGATGGGGAGCCTGCTGAAAGAGTACCGAAAGGAATGTGACTGGGAGGCGGAGGCTTACGAGAACCGAACGCTGACAGAGGACGATTATGTATTCCGCCGCCATGGCCTCCAACTGCCCATGACGCCCAACTCCTTCACCTGGCGGATGAAGCTGATCCTGAAGAAGAACGGCCTGCCGGAGAAGCTGAACGTCCATTCCCTGCGACACACCAATGCCAGCCTGCTGATCGCCAACGGCACGGACGTGGCCACGGTTGCGGGCCTGCTGGGCCACAGCCAGCCGTCCACTACGCTGGACATCTATACCCATGCGTTCGATAAGAACAAGAAGGCGGCCAGCGAAGTGTTGCAGAAGGGGCTGGAAATCTAATAAAGATAGATTTGCGTTGCAAAGTGAAATTGCAGTACAAAAAGCCACAGAAAACTCCCTTGTAGATGATCGTTCTACAAGGGAGTTTTCATAGACTTAAAATTGGATCAATCACAGTTCCTCGGCCTTGAAGATCGCATAACCCTCATAGTAGTAGCTGTGGTCGATACCTTTCATATACACTTCACGGCTGTCAATTTCGTCTGTAAGTGCATTTTTCAGGATGTGCTTGATTTCTGTATCCCGGATAGGACTGCGCTCCATGGCCAGCAGATAGTCCTCTTTATCCACGCGGCTCCAGTCTACCACCTGGTGCAACTCGGCTTTCAGCAGCAGATCCAGCCAGATGCGTGTACTGCGCCCGTTGCCTTCACGGAAGGGGTGGGCGATGTTCATCTCCACATACTTCTCAATGATCTCATCAAAAGTGGACTGCGGCATCTTTTCTATATTCGCAAGCGCTGCTTCCAGGTACATCATCGGAGCAAAACGGAAGTTTCCCTTGGCGATGTTAACTGTGCGGAGTTCGCCGGCAAAGTCGTAAATCTCCTCAAAGAGGTATTTGTGGATGGCTTGCAGGGAGGAGAAGGTTCCGGCCTCCAGCTGATTCAGCAGGCCCTTCTCAAAAAGCTCGACAGCTTTCTTTTTGCTGATTCGCTCTTCTTCACGGGCGAGGTCAGCAGAGGATGTGAGTCCCAGTTTATTCTCAAGAGCCATGGCGAAACCTCCCTTGCCTAAATTAAAACAAAAGGCACTTACTTTCGCAAGTGCCTTTTGTTGGTACGCCCGACTGGATTCGAACCAGCGGCCTTCAGAGTCGGAGTCTGACGCGCTATCCAACTGCGCCACGGGCGCGTATCAAAACGATATGAACTTGTAGGGAAGTGCTATTTTTGAAAATAGTGGTCAAATAGTAGTCAACGGCGAAGGAAATTTTCCTCTGCATTGGCTGGAAGCCACTGATTGCAATGGGTTGCGCCGGTTCGCTGCGGATAGGACCTGAAACGTCGGAGTCTAACGCTCTATCCAACTGAGCTACGGGCGCGTATTTGGTTGTTCCGGCAAGAGATCGTCCCCTTACACATCGTTCGATAGTATAACAGATTTTTTCGGTCATGTAAAGCCTTTCTTAGCAAAAAATTTTTATCCCGGCAAAGATTGTTAAAAAATTTGACAAGTCCGGCATTTTATTTTAAAATAGTGATAACATATTTTTTCAAAGCAGGTGGATCAAATTATGAAAAAAGAAAATATCTCGGACGCCGTCATTCGCCGGCTTCCCCGGTATTACCGGCAGCTGACCGATCTTTATCACCGCGGCATTGTCCGCACTTCCTCCCACTCTCTGGGGCAGGAAATGAATATTACCGCTTCTCAGATCCGTCAGGATTTCAGTTGTTTCGGTGAGTTTGGCCAGCAGGGATATGGATACAACGTTGAAGAACTTCGTTCCGAGATCGGTCACATTCTGGGCGTGGACAACGATCACCATCTCATCATGATCGGTGTCGGCAACCTGGGCCGCGCATTGCTGAACAACTTCCCCTTTGAAAACACCGGCTTCACCGTGGACGCCTCCTTTGACGTCTCTCCCGATGTGATCGATACACAGATCAACGGCATCCCCGTTTATTCGACCGATGAGTTGGAGTCCTACATCAAGCGCCACGCCGTGGACGTTGTTGTTCTGACCATTCCTCAGGCTGTGGCACAGGCTACCGCCAACCGGTTGATCGACCTTGGGATCCGGGGCTTCTGGAACTTTACCAATGTGGAGCTGTCCAGCCCCAATCCGGATGTTCAGTTTGAAAACATTCACTTTGCCGACAGCCTTCTGACCCTGAGTTACCGCATCGCCAATCACTGAGAAAGGAACTCCCCATGAAAAAGCTGGTCCTGTTCCTATCCGTATGCGCGCTTCTGGCCTCTGCCGTCTGGGTCGGCGCCGCTGGGGACGCGGGAGATCCGCTGGCATCTCTTTCTTACTTGAACGGCGAATTTTCCCAACGTGCAGAGAAAAAAATCGATCAGGCATTGGAGCAGTCGGACAAAGAGTTGGCCGAACGTCTGAAAAACGGTGAGGTAGGCGAGGCAGCTGCCACCTGGCAGGAGACCCGCCTCAAAGAGGGTGACGCGCTTCACGGCGTCACAGGCACCGGCGTTCTGCTGCTGGCCGGCCGCGGACGCGTGACCTATGAATCCGGCGCTGTGGTGGATGTTACCACCGGAACTGTGGTTCCCAGCGGTACGAATCTCACCGCCAACCACCGCTATCTGACCGCCGAGGACACCACCGCCGCCTATACCGTCACCTCCGAAACCGCGGTGGTGGACTATCAGGGGCAGTACGCCTTCTCCTATTCCGACCGGCCGGACTACAACGCCATGGCCGCCGCCCTGAAGTCCCTGCATCTGTTCAAGGGCACTTTCACCGGCTACGGCGAGGGCTTTGATCTGGAGGCTGCCCCCACCCGCCTTCAGGCCCTCATCATGTTCATCCGGGTCTTGGGCGAGGAGGAGCAGGCGCTGGCCTGGTCTGGAACTACGCCATTCAAGGACATTGAGAAAGGTTCTCAGGCAGAGCATTATGTAGGCTACGCCTATGAAAAGGGCTATACGAATGGCTACACAGCCACGTCCTTCAAGCCCGCTGGGGCTGTCAACGCCTATCAGTACACAGAATTCGTGCTCCGCGCCATGGGATACAGCTCCGCTGCCAACAAGGATCTGTCCGATACCCTGCTCCGGGCCGTGAACGCCGGTGTCCTGACCGACGGTGACGCTGCCATGCTGCAAAGCGCCGCCTTCCTGCGGGCGCAGCTTGTGTACATCTCCTATTACGCCTTGGAGGCTGACCTGCCTGACGGCAGCCAGTCTTTGGCCGACCGCTTGATGGACCTGGGCGTTTTTACCAGAGACGAGTGGCGCGGCTCGTGGAAGCTGGTCAAGAGTGAGCGCCTCTAAAAAATTCCGCACCTTCTTCACCGGGGCACATACTATGGATTGAGACCGCATGAACGGTCTACATCTCGATCTCATAGGAGGTTCCGATATGTGCTGTAATAACGGTTGCGGAGGCGGCGGGAACTGCTGCTGGATCATCATTCTGCTGATCATCATCTGGTGCTGCTGCGGCAGCGGCGGTTGGGGCGGCTGCAACAACGGCTGCGGCTGCAATAGCGGCTGCGGTTGCTAAGATCAATGCCCCGTGCCCATAAGGGCACGGGGCTTCTTCTATATAGGACTTGACTTTGCGGCAGATTTCAGTAAAATAGAGGATAGTCTTTCGTCTGCATTCCGTCCTTTTGCGGCAAGCCACGTGTACTGCGGTCAGGTTCTGTGGCGTAGCCATTTGCAAACACACTCCTGAATTAGAACATCCGGCCGTCGGATCAGTCTGAATTTCATATCCGGGTGTAGCCCAGTTGGTAGGTCGCCTGGTTTGGGAGTGCCGTGGCGGTATCCGGGACGGGTCAGGGCGAAACGACGCAAAGCCTTGCGACGCCTGCGTTTGCGGGACTTTCCCCGGTTACTGAAAGCGGTATAAAATCGGCTTTGACCACATAAATGACCACAGACAGAAAAATCTTTATTTTTACCGCTCGCCGTTGTATCATGGCAGGAAAGTGAATAACCGGGTGTAGCGAAGTTGGTATCGCGCTTGATTTGGGTTCAAGAGACCGGGCGTTCGAGTCGCCCCACTCGGACCAAAACCCCTCTGAAATCGTTGATTTCAGAGGGGTTTTCTTATTCTTTGTCTATTGCGGCGCAAGGGATGAAAAAATTCCCAGTCTCACGTCTTGACATTTTGCAGCTAAACGCCTATAATTATGTCATGAACTTTAAGGAGGTGCAACATGCACATGAATCCAGCTTCCTTCCCTCCCAGTTTGATTGCCAAAATTGTTCGCTGCGTAGAAGATGCCGTTGGAGATGACATTCAAGCTGACATCCAGCGCAACGATCTTCAAACACAAAACAGTGTTCCCTCTCGTATTTGGGATCTGCTAAATACGA
>UMFX01015774.1_pt1 | contig 23839 bp, 24 predicted proteins | sample 1965131 | NCBI WGS metagenome assembly UMFX01 (sample SAMEA4836058, study PRJEB28245) | human gut metagenome | biome: gut microbiome; material: fecal sample | place: Denmark | collected 2008 | reverse complement strand
CAGCTTGTGAAAGGTCTGGCTCATTCCGTTAAGTCCGGCTTCCGAATATACCATTACCATCTCCGGTGTCTGGAAGGATTCGCCTTTTCCAAGTGTCCACTTAAATCCATTTGGATGGATTCCCATCAGCACACGGGCGGTATCATAATTGTCTACCTCTGTCTGTGCAAGGAAATTTCCGCTGTAAACCAGACTGAATCCGTAAACCTGTCCCTGGAACTCGTCTGCATTTTCACGGGCAAGCGCAAAGAACGGGTTAAACTGATAGCTGCTACATCCACGCATACTGTAAATGCTCTGGATACCGTAATCCAGCTTATGTCTTCTCACATGACGCTCTCTTGCCCACACACCGGCAAGATCGATCATCTCATAATCCTTGTCCGGCAGATCCACACAGGCGCTCATTGCAGAGAGAAGTGTGATCTTTTCGTCAGAATCACATTCAAAACGTACACTTCTCGCAATCACCGGAAATGCTTCATAGATCGTATATAAAAGAACAATTCTTGTATTGATACTTGTATCCTCCAGAACCAATTCCAGAGTCTGTGCCTCATCATCACTTTCTACATATGTCGCCGGAAGTCCTTCAAACTTTGGTTTGCCATCATAAATTTTATGCTCTTTATATACAAACTCGACTACATGGCTTCCGTTCTCCCGCTCGATCTCATATGCCGGAAAACGCATATCTCCGCAGCCGAAAGTCGGATACTCCTGCTTGATATTCTCCAGTGAGAATGTAGAATTTCCCTCGAAAGCATACGGTGACATATCACGCATCGCATATTCAAAAAGATGGCTGAAATCTTCTCTGTGTGTCAGGCGTTTTCCGTAGTAGAGCTGTCCCGGCTGGTCGTTGTCAAGGATCTTGATGATGTAGCTGATCTCCTGATTATAGAGATGGAATTCTCTTGTTTTTTCGTTGTAAATAATTGACATATTTCTTCACTTCCTCCTTTTTCTTTCATCCTCTCAGTTGTTGACCTTATAGACTTTTCCTTATGTCCGTGCTATAATATTACTAGCTTAGGAGGAAAAAATATGACATCTCAGGAAAACCAACCAAGAAGTAAAAATTATGACTGTCTGTATGCCGTCGGTCATCAATCTACAGATTTATATTTAACTTATTGTGGATTTGAGAATTGTTCTCCAGCCCATTCATTTGGTCCTGTATGGCGAAATGAGTACGTGATCCATTTCATTTCAGGTGGACATGGATATCTTCAAATCGAAGATACTGAATATGAGCTTAATGCAAATCAGGCTTTTCTTGTCCCTGCACAGGTAGCGACTTACTACCATGCAGATCCGGATAATCCTTACCAATACACATGGATTGGTTTCGCTGGAAAAAAAGCTGCCCAGTATCTGGCTGGAACTCCGCTGAGCATAGAGCATCCTATTTGCAATCTGCCAATTCCAGTCTCTGAATTTTATATGATTATTCAGAAAATACTTCATGACAGAAAAAGTACACTTGCAAATGACATCAAGCGTACTGCTTATTTATACCAAATATTATCCATATTAACTTCAATAAGTCAATCTACAATAGATACTAATATGCCATCTGTCCATTCTCCTGAAGATTATGTCAACCTTGCCTTAAGTTTTATCAAGAAAAATTACGATCACATATGTGTCGCAGATATTGTAGACTATATCGGAATTACCCGTTCCTGGCTGTATACACTGTTTAAAAAAAGATTAAACACCTCTCCCCAGGAATATTTAATCTCTTATCGTCTCGAAAAATCTACACAATTACTGCGCGATACCAGCCTTTCTGTCGCAGATATCGCTGCCAGAATTGGTTATGTGGATACACTGACCTTTTCCAAAGCGTTTAAAAAGAATTTTTCTGTTACGCCCGCACAATATCGTAAATTATATTTTGAAAAAGGAGAGTTTTAAAATCATGTTAACACCGATTTATGAAGAATATCCGGATTACCACTGCTTATCCCATCTTAATCCACAAAGCAGTGATCTGTCTCTTTTTTCATGCGGAATTCAGAAGTGTCCACCCGGACATACATGGGACAAACCACGTCCGCAATACCATTTACATTTTATCATAGACGGAAAAGGTACCTTTCAGGCCAATGGAAAAACCTGGCGTCTCTCCCGGCGGCAGCTTTTTCTCTGCCCGCCTGATACACCAGTTTATTACAGTGCAGATTCTGAAGATCCATGGCACTATGCATGGGTCAGTGTTTACGGTCCCAAAGCATCTCTTTGGTTAAAACAGGCCGGTTTCGATCAGGATACTCTGGTCCGGGACAGCTATATCCCTGTAGAACAATTTACAATCCTGATCCAGCAGTTACTGAATACCTGGAAACCAGCTCCCGGCAGTGAACTCAGACAGCTCAGCTTCCTGTTTCACCTGATGTCTTTGCTGATTTCTTCAAATACAGCAAAAAATACACTTGCTTCCGCGTCTAAAGCAGACACAAATGAAGCACTTTTTAATCAGGCACTCGAATTTATCTCAGACAATTATGACTGTAATATCCATGTGCAGGATATTTCCAATTATCTTGGAATTAGCCGTTCCCGCCTGTGTTCCTTATTCCAGTCACACCTGAATCAGTCGCCACAGAATTATCTGCTTCTTTTTCGGATGCAAAAGGCACAGGAACTTCTTACTTCTACAAATTTTGAAATTCAGGACATTTCTCATCAGATCGGTTATCCTGATTCTCAGACATTTTCAAAAGCATTTCGCCGGGTCTACAACACCAGTCCCAGCGAATATCAAAAACTTCACAGCGGTAAATCCTTATAATTTACCGCCTGAAGTTGCAATTCCTTCAATAAAATGTCTCTGGAACAGCAAATAAAGCACAAGCATCGGAATACAAGCAATCAAAGATCCCGCCATCAATTCCGGATAGTTTGAAGAAAACTGTCCCTGTAATTTTGCAAGCCCTGCTGCAAGTGGCATAGACTGCTGATTGGTATTTGCGATCAATGGCCACATTAAGTCTTTATATCCGAATAATGCTGTGAAAATTCCAAGTGCTACCATGGATGATTTCGTCAGTGGCATCATAACATATAAAAATGTCTGACCAATATTACAGCCATCCAATCTGGCAGCTTCCTCCAGATCTTTTGGCAGTCCCATGTATGCCTGTCTCATAAGGAAAGTACCAAATGCAGTTACAAGTCCTGGGAAAATCAATGAAAAAATTGTATTCAGCATTCCCAGCTTTGATACCATCAGGTACTGCGGAATAATAAAGATCTGAACTGGAACCATCATCTGGAAAAGTACCAGTGAAAAGCACAAATCTCTTCCTTTAAATTTTAATCGTCCGAACGCATATCCTGCAGTTGTTGCAGTAAGTACTGCACAAATAATTCTTCCAAAAATCATTAACAATGTATTGATATACAGTTTAATAAAATCCATTTTCCGTACAACATTTGCAAAAGCCTGTGTTCTCCACTGTGACGGGAAAATTATAAACGGATTCATCTGTGTTGCTTCTGATTTTGTTTTAAATGCAGTCAGGATCATCCATGCAAACGGAATCAGCATGATTACTGCACCTATAATCAAAAAGACATGTTTTATTAATTTATGCCAATTTCCTATCTTTTTCATTTTCTTCACCTACTCTAGTTATAATGTACCCACTTCTCCTGTGCCTTCATCTGAAATACCGTTATCAGCATAATAATGCAAAGAAGTAATACAATAATTGCTGATCCATATCCTTTGTTATTTTCTACAAATGCATATCTGTAGAACAGATATACCAGTGACTGTGTCTTTGGAAGAGCCGGGTTATTTTTACCAATCATCATGAAAATAGAATCAAATACCTGTAATGAAGCAATAACTCTTGTGATAACAACGAAAAACATTGTTGGTGAAATAAGCGGTAATGTAATCTTGAAAAACTGTGTTACTGCATTTGCACCATCAATTTCTGCCGCTTCATAATAATCTTTCGGAATTTCCTGAAGTCCTGCAAGGAACAGAACCATGTTATATCCGATAACACTCCAGATTCCAACAATTGCAAGTGAAATAAATGCTATTTTCGGATCTGATACCCAGTTGACTTTCGGAAGTCCTATAGCTTCTAACAGATGATTTAAAAGTCCAAATTCTGAGTTATATAACCATTTCCACACCATGGCAACCGCTGCCGGTGCACATACCATAGGCATGAAATAAATCATTCTGTAGACAGAACGTCCACGCATTTTCTGGTTCAACATAACTGCCAGTACAATTGCAATTATAATTGAAAAAGGTACTTCAACTATCGCATATTTTAATGTATTTAAAAGAGCCTGCCATACTGCTGTGTCGGCAAAAAGTCTTTTATAGTTTTCGAGTCCAACAAAAATATTTCCTCTTCCGAATGAACCTGTCTTAAAAAAGCTCTGGTAAATTGTCTGGAAGATTGGAATGATATTTAAGATCATAAGCCCTGCCATCGTTGGCAAGATAAATAGCCAGCCCCAAAGAAATTCCGAGCGTTCCCTGTTTGTCATTTTTTTCTTTGCTTTTTTTACCTTCATTTCTTACCATCCTTAGATTTCAAAAGGGGTACCCATTTCAGATACCCCATTAAAAATTTACTATTGTTCTTCTGCAAGGAATTTGTTCATTTCAACTGCAACGTCCTCGCAAACATCTTTCATAGGTTTTGCACCGCTGAATCCGTCTACCATCTTCTCTAACATCATCTGGAACCATACCTGTGTGTTCTTTGAACTCGGATATGCCTGTGCATCTTCTCTCATATCAAGATAAGCCTGCATATTGAATCCTGGCTGTGAATTTACCCAAGTATCTGAAGTTCCTTCATATGCTGACATTGTAACTCCAAGATTTGCCTGTTTTTCCTGAGCTTCTTTTGATCCAAGATATTCAATCAGCTTCCATGCACCTTCTGGATTTTCGCTGTTTGCAGATGCTGCCCAGCCAAGTCCATTGTAAATAGATTTTGTTCCTTCTGGTCCATTCGGAAGAGGAGCAATATCACAGTTTTCTTTTACATAATCATTTCCTGCAAGTTCCGGAATACTCCATGATCCCTGGAATGTCATTGCTACTGTTCCAGCTTCCATAAGTGCTGTTGAATCATTTTCTGAAAGTACAGTGTAATCTGGCATTGAACCATCTTTGATGATATTTTCAATCATTTCCATTGCTTCAATTGTCTTTGGTTCATCAAATCCTGATTTTTTCTTATCTGGTGTAAGAACCTCTCCACCGTATGCGTAAATTGTGCTGTACCATGATTCCTGATAGTTCGCCGGTGCTATAGCAACACCATACTGGCTTCCATCATCTTTAGTAAGTTTCTTAGCAACTTCACGGAAATCATCCCATGTCCAGTCTGCTGTTGGATAATCAATTCCTGCTTCATCAAACATGGTCTTGTTATACCATACTGCACAGGTATCTACATCCTTCGGTACTGCAAGCTGGTCTCCATCTGCATTCTGATAAATATTAACCAGTTCTTCCGGATAGTTTGATAAATCAATTTTATCGCTTTCTTTAATCTTATCGGAAAGATTCATAAGAATATCATCATATTCTGCATATGTACCGATCTGATCGGAATGCATCCAAAATACATCCGGCATAGATCCACCTGTTGCTGCTGCTTCAAGCATTGTCCAGTAATCTCTCCATGGAGTAATCTGGATATCTACATCAATTCCTGTCTCTGCTGTAAAATCATCCATGATTTCACGAAGTCCCGGTTCCTGGTTGCTGTCCCAGATTGCAACAACAAGGCTTTTTCCTGTATCCTGACTCTCTTCTTTTGTATCAGAGCTTTTGTCACTGCTTCCACTACCGCCGCATGCTGCTAACGACGCAGTCATCACTGCTACTAACATTACCGCACTAACTTTTTTCCAATTCATTTTCTTTCCTCCTCGCACATTGTTCTGAATAATTATTCATCTGTTTTATGCATATCTGAATTATATAGTATTCCCCTTCCTGTCGGAATGTCTTCATGTCTTCCGTATACTGCTTTTTGTCCTTGTTTTTTTCTATCAACCCCTTTTTCGCTACATTTTTACCTGTCAATAAGCATTTCGACTGTTTAATATGTGTAATTATATCGTTAAAAAACTATCTTTTCTTGTTATTTTGCATTATTTTATACAATTACCCGTTTTTTGTCTATAGATTCACAGCTGTCCATTTTTTTGCAATGTACAGAAAATCTGTAATCCAGCTACGAATTGTTTTACACAAACAAATACATTTACTGGGTAATAAAAAGGAACGATGTCGTTTGGTATAATTCAAAAAACATCGTTCCTCTTGCTTGTTATTTCATTTTCCCGCAGCCTTTTTACTCTACACTACTGTCCACTTTCCATCCAAGCGCTTTCTCTACCGTATCGATCAGTACCCGGCTTACTCTTTGTGAACCGTCCATCTGTACATAATAGTAGGTCGCACTGTCGTCCTTGCTTCCCACATAGAATGTAACTGTCTTTTCCTTATCATCATCCGACGTATCCTTGTAAGTCAGCTCCACCTTCGTCCGCTGATCTTCCGCAAGCCCGTAATTGCCAAGCGTCGCGTCCGTCACATGATAATCTGCACAATCTGTAAAATAGAATCCGGAAAGTGCTGTCATAATACTTGTGACAGTATCTTCCTGATCCTCATTGTCCGCTTCATAGGTTTTTACCTCGTCACCCGGTTTTGTCACAGTCTCTTTTACAAAGTTATCGGATGTAACGGTCACAAAGCTGTCCTTCTCTGCAACATCGGCAAGCTGCCATACCATTTCTGAGATCAGATCAGACGATACGGTATACACCTTCTTCGCACCATCTTCCATGAAATAATAATTCTCTCCCGAGGCATTTCCGATCAGGAATTTGTGTGCCTCTCCATCCTTTCCGGTCAGCGTGATCTCATACTCCGGCGAACCAAAACCATAATCCGAAAGATCATCCGGATCCTTGATCTCTTTTACCGCCTGGATATCGGAAAATGCATCTTCCATATTTTTCATGGTACTCTCGGTCAGCACAATCGTTGTGTCCGGTGCATACTCCCAGGTGTCATCCTCTTTTACAAAGGACATTTCTTCCCCGGATGCTTCTTTGTATGCAATGGCCTCCAGCGAATCTGTCTCAAAAATGTGCACCACTGCATTTTCTTTTTTCTTCTCTTCTTTCTCTGACTTGGACGTATTCCATTTTTTCAGCCCGAAAAAAGTAACGAGCAGAACAATCAGTACAAGCAGAAGAATTCCCATTGTCCGTGTTTTTTTCTGCATCTTTTCGCCACCTGCCTTTTACGCTTTCCGTCTTCTCATCCAGATCACAAATCCAATGATCAGAATTGCGAGCGGAATAATAAAGATCACAAGGATGCTGAATGCGCCTGCATGCATTGGTGTATTTGTTTCCGTAGAAAGACTCTTCGCCTCGATTGCGACATTGTTCACATTATCAAAGTTCTCCGTAACCGAATTAACAAACAGCGTCAGGTTATCCAGCGTCGTCAGCTGATCTGTGATGTCTGAGCTGATCATTGATGCAGAAGCAAGTACGGTAAGTCTTGCTGTCTTTGTTTCGGTTGAATCGGTCGAATCATCTGTATCCTCACTGTCTGAATCTGAAGAATCCGCAGAAACCGTATTGGTCGAAACGGCTCCCAGAATATACTGTCCCTGAGTCTGGTCATCCTCCGTTACCGCATATCCGCTGCTTGATGTCTGCATAAACGGAGTAACCGTCAGATTATCATTATCCGTATCTGTTTTCTCCATACCAAGTGAATTCAGCAGAAGTACCATCTGATTGCTGATGCCGCTTCCCAGGTCACCACTCAGAGAAAGCTGTGGGAAGATTGCATAATAATTTCCCTGGTAACATCTCTGGGTATCTGCAATGTAACCACTGACTTTTTTCAGTCCGTAATCAGACATAATTCCGTCCAGATTTGGTGTGTCTGCAGTCGTATCTCCAAGGATCAGATAAACCTTCCCACCATCATTCAGATAATTTTCAATGATCGTTTTCTCATCATCTGTAATGTCTGAAGTCGGCGCATAGAGGAACAGCAGGTCACAGTCGTCCGGGATTTCCGGATTCATACTCAGGTTGATTTCTTCCGTCTCCAGATTATTCTTGGTAAGCAGATCACTTACCGAACTTGAAAATGTCGATTCTCCGTGACCACTGGTTCGGTAAATCTTGCTCGTTTCCTCGCTGGTTACATAATTGATCGCACTGGTAAGCTGTCCTTCGCCATCGAAAGAACTTTCACTGGCACTTCCGGTCGTATAATAAGAGTAATAATCCGACTGGATAATATCTGAAAATGAAATCGTTGTAGATTTTCCGGTTGCATCACACGATACAACAATCACATTTCCATCGGTATTATATTTCTGAAGAACTGATGGATGCAGTACGCTGTCCACCCATTCCACTTTTACTTTGCCGGAAAGCGCCGCATATTTTTTCACAAACGTCTTGATCCGGGTATCCACAGAATCCTGTTCTGCGATCACCTTCAGATCTACTTTTTTGTCCAGCTTCTTCAGCATTTTTGTAGATACACTGCTGATATCGTACAGATTGTTGCTGCTGATATCAATATTTCTTACATTTTCCGGAAGCTGTCCTGCCACCAGATTGATAACGATCGCGATCGCGATCACGATCACCGCAAGCCCTACGCTGTAAGTTCCGTTCCGGGAAGACTTGCTGCTGAACATTTTTCTGATTTTTTCCATGTCTTCTCCCTCCTAACTCCAACGTCTTTTCTGAATGGACTGCATGGTCAGGAAAATAAATACACCTGCCACACTCAGATACATGATCAGTCCGCTCACGTCGAAAAGCTTGTTATATGCTACATTGTCAAATACATCTGCAAGATACAGTTTCTTCATGATGTTAACCAGAATATTTTCAAATAATGAGGACTTCACGAAGCTTACGATCACAACCGCGGCAACTCCGATTACTTCGATCAGTCCTGTAATCATCCAGTTTCCCGTCATCCGGTAAATGATCAGCGTCGCAATGGTAACGAGTACCACAATGCCGATCATGCCGCTTGTAGCTGATGTCGGGAGGAAATTGATCAGTCCTCCCCAGAGATAGATCAGAAGCAGAACTCCAAAGGTTGTTACTGCCGCAATGATCTGGCTTTCTGTGAGTGACGAAAGAAACATTCCGATTGCCAGATATACGCATCCGAGCAGGAAGAACATCAAGATCGACAGATAATCCACCTTCAGATACGCCGTTCCAAAGCTCTTAATGATAATTGGGAAAATGCAGAAGATCAGGCACGGTACCGCAAATACCGTCACCATCGCAAGGTATTTTCCCATCACGATATCGAATAATTTCACCGGTGCGGCAAGAAGAAGCTGGTCCGTCTTGTTCTTCCGTTCCTCCGCAAATGAACGCATGGTGAGCATCGGGATAATGATGATCAGCACATAGTTGATGTTCATCAGAACGTATGAAAAATACGGATATCCCGAATTTAAGTTGTACGCCATGAAATAGATTCCCGTGAAGATCACAAGAAATGCGATCAGGACATAGCCTGTCATTGATTGAAAATAGGATTTTAATTCTCGCTTATAAATTGCTGTCATTTTCGAGATCCTCCTTTTCATCCTCACTTGTCGGAACGGCATTTTCTTCCGGCTCTTCATCCATCTCAGTCAGCTCGTTCTCTTCTGCCTCTTCCTGCGCATTTTTCTTATGCCACTTTGCCATCCAGCCTTTCTTTTCGCCGTCCTTCATCGCTTTTGCGGCTGCGGGTGTGCTTCCCTGTGTCAGCTCCAGGAAGACATCCTCCAGCGTCGTGCGGCTGTGATACAACATAAGTAACGGACATCCCGCCTGTGCAAATGCCATAAATACTGCTTCCCTGATATCTTTTCCAGCCTTCGGGAACAGGCTCGCCTTTACCGTTCCTTCTTCTTTTCCGTGTTCCACGGATGCCTTCTGAACATTGCCGATTGTGCCGATGACTTTCCGTACCGTCTCTTCATTTCCCTTTGCCAGAATTTCCACTGTCTGCTGATTCGTCAGAAGCTTTTCCAGATTCTCCGGTGTATCACTTGCCACCAGTTTTCCTTTGGAAATGATCATAATATAATCGCAGACTTCCTGGATCTCTGCCAGAATGTGCGAGCTTAGGATCACGGTATGCTCTTTTGCCAGCTCACGGATCAGTTCACGGATCTCAATAATCTGCTTCGGATCCAGTCCGACCGTCGGTTCATCCAGAATGATGATCTCCGGAAATCCAAGGATCGCCTGCGCAAGTCCGACTCTCTGCTTATAACCTTTGGACAGGTTCTTGATCAGCCGGTCCTGTACATCCATGATCTTCACCATCAGCATGACCTTCTCAATCTGCTCTTGCCGTTCCTTTTTCGGGATCTTCTTCAGCTCCGCTACGAACCGCAGGTATTCATTTACCTTCATATCCGTGTAAAGCGGTGGCATCTCAGGCAAATAACCAATACATTTTTTTGCCGCCTCCGGTTCCTCCAGTATATTGTGCCCGTTGATCAGCACTTCACCTTCTGTGGCGCCAAGATAGCCTGTCATAATATTCATCGTTGTGGACTTTCCGGCACCGTTCGGTCCCAGAAATCCATAGATCTGACCGGTATCTACAGTAAAATTCAAATGATCTACAGCCAGATGTGAGCCGTATTTCTTTACAAGATTTTTTACCTCAATCAATGTTGTTCCTCCTGACTACAAAATTTCATGCTTTTCAATTATACGGATGATTTGTGAAACTTCTGGGGGCAGTCTGTGTTCATTCTGTGTTTTTTCTGTGAAACTGTAAACTGTAAAAGTGTACCACCTGCCCGATAATAATAGAAATACCGATATCTGGAATCAACTTTTCCACATATCGGTATTTTATGATGTGCGTGTCAAAAGTAAATTCTGTCACTCACTGATGTAACCAGATTGCTCCATTGCTACGCAATTCCCGTAATCCCCGAACACCTCAAGCTCCCATAAAATGGCGGATTCGCGCCGGTCAGGCGAGGAACTCTTCCAGGATTTCCCGGATCCTTGCCTCTTTTGTCGGCTCCAGCTTGTCGCCGGTGTCTTCCGGATGGAATCTGGAACCGGCTGTGTCTTCTGTATACCGTTTTTCATTCACAGAAACGGCATTTACAGGAGCTGCGCTTGCAGGCACGGTTTCTTCTGAAAGTGGTCTTTGTTCCTGTTCAGAATACGCAGATTCATTTTCCTCCACATCCATTTTCTCCGGAACCTCATCCGCTCTCTGAACCGTAACCTGGATCTCTTTCTGATTTGCCTTTGCATAACGATGCGCATATGTATTTTCCAGGAAATCTACCATATAGGTTTTCGCCGCCTCCAACTGATAAGCATCATCTGCCAGCATTCGAAGTATAAAGAGCGCTAAAGCCCCCACGCCTCCTAAAATGCCATATCTGTAAAGTCCCTGTTCCCTCTCCCCCGCTGCATAAGCAAGCGCTGTTCCTGTAGCTCCAAAGATAATGCAGAGCCAGAAGCTCCCCTTCGCCCACTGTCTCCAGGTGTGCAGCCGCACGCCAAGCACCCGGTATTCATACAAATATTTTTCTACAAATGCACCAACATTCTGTACTTTATCACTCACCATACACCCATGCTCAAATTTCGCCCTTACAAGCCGCATCAGCGGATGATTGCTTTTACTCATGTTACTTGCTGCTCTTACCAGCTTTTTCAGTGAAATTCCGGTAATCAGTCTTGCAATCGCGCCGATCCCGATCATCACTCCCGTCAGAAAAAATACCGTTTCTCTTACCACGAACATTTCCAACATAAAAAGAATCCTCCTTCTTAGATTTACCGTCATTATACCGTAAACCTCTGAATTTGGATTCCCTAATCGTTCGCCACAATCCGACATTCCGCCTGGAAAATGACGCTGTTTTCCGTTTTACTTTGCTGCCTTACGCATTACATTCTTTCTACAAGACCTTTGACAAGCCCTACATAATGGGTGATTGCCATCTTCACAAACTCCGGATAATCCATCGTTGCACTATTGTCAGCTTTGTCCGAAATTGCACGAATAATGACATACGAAACTTTATTCAGATATGCGGTCTGCGCCATTGCTGCGCCTTCCATCTCCGCACACTTTCCATCAAATGTCTTTACCAGATATTCTTTCTTCTCCTTGCCGGAAATAAACTGATCTCCGCTGAGCACTCTTCCGGTAAATGTCTGAATGTCCGGATTCACTTCTTTGTTTACTTCCACTGCCAGTTTCACAAGCTTCTCATCTGCCGGGAAAGAAAAGGTATCCATTCTCGGAATCTGTCCTACCGGATCGCCAAGCATACTTACATCCATGTCGTGCTGAACTGCATCTGTAGAAATCACGATATCCCCGATATTGATATCTGCATCCAGAGAGCCTGCCACACCTGTATTGATCAGCGTATCCACACCAAAACAGTCAATCAGAATCTGTGCGCAGATTCCCATGTTGACTTTTCCGATACCACTTCTTACAACTACAACTTCCTTGCCGCTCATGATACCCTTGACAAAAGTCATTCCGGCGCGTTCCATCGTATCCTGAACTTCCATCGATTCCTTTAAGATTGCAACCTCTTCATCCATTGCTCCGATAATTCCTATCATTTGAAAATCCTCCGTTTTTCCTACATATTGTTTTTATCTATATCTATAGATTTCCCTTCAAAATTACAATAGCTATTATATCAGATTTCTTATAATATGCACTAGCATTTTCTTATAAGGCTGTGTTATAATCATTGAGGCAATTTTATAAGACACAATAATAGTATAAATATAAAGGAGGATTATACTCATGGAATTTACACCACACGGCGTCTGTTCTAAGAATATTCACTTAGAAGTAGATGAAGCTGGACGTATTCATAATGTTGAGTTCACAGGCGGATGTAACGGTAACTTACAGGGCATCGGACGCCTCGTTGAAGGGATGGATATTCACGAAGCAATTTCACGCATCGAAGGTATCAAATGCGGATACAAAGCAACATCCTGCCCGGATCAGCTTTCACTTGCTTTAAAAGAATATTTAAGCAATAACCAGTAATCAAATAATTTTTTCGCAATTTTGCGTCAAAACAAGCAGGTCAGGAATTATCCCGACCTGCTTGTTTTGGTCTAATTCAGTTTAACATTAGTTAGGTTTCTTGCTTGCTCTGATGTTCCATACTCACATACTTCACGACCGGGTTGTATTATTTGGTCATATGCTTTCTGTCCAATCAGAAAATACATTTATTAGTTGTGGTCTTTACAGTTCTGTTCGCCCTCTTGTCAGTCTGCAAGACCGGAGATGTTGAACTTTATCAACCTGCAATTCAGGCAGGTGTTAAAAGGAATCTTCCCATCTCCCTCCCTCATATTGTTCCCTCGTCCTTACTTTCGCTAACTGCCGCACCGGTTGATAGTCGTATGGATATTTTATAAAAATTATTTTTTTTTTGGTGGTGCGGGGTAAGTTAGAGTGGGTAAGGGGTTGGGATGTTTGGTTTGTGATTTTTAGATGTAAATGCCGTCTGTGTACGAATCACTTACGTCTGAGTTTGCGTAATGTACGCAGCATACTCGATAATAATATCCAGTTGGTACAGACAATGTTTTACTTGTACTTACATAAACAGAATTATAGTTTGTTTCAATCCATGAGGTATAGTATCCCCATTTTCCATTTACATATCTTTCTACTTTCACATCTACTGTAATTTTGGAAACCGATTTCTGCCCTACTGTGTTTCCTCCTGCACCAATTTTGCCTGGACCTACTTTTGTAATTGTTGATGATCCGCTTTTCAAATATACGCCTCTACTCATTGAGCCAACTGTCACTTCTGACGAATCGTTATTTGTCAAATAAGAGCCATCAACACACTCTGGTGCATCCGATGCCTTTGCAACTCCTTGTGTACTGATAAACAATGTACAAACCATAATCATTGTCATAATCAGCGACAAAATTTTACTTTTTTTCACCTTTCGCCTCCTCTCTACACTATATTAACAATTGAGCGCGAAAAATCTCACGCCATATTTAAAAAAAATACAAATTTTTTAAAAGTTCTTTAAACTCGTCCTCATCCATAGTTGCATTGATCGTATAAAATACATCTTCATATGTAAATTGTGCTATATTTTCTTTATTACCATCAGGTAATTCATATTGAAAAATATCAATATTATTACCAGCTACTTTAATTTGTTCCTCCTTAATTTTTTTATCTTCTACATCATATCCATGAGATTGCTCCTTATAATTAAAAACTATTTGATATTCGATTATATTTTTTTTATTATCGTAAATCAGACAGACTCTCTTTAACACTTCATCTATATCACTCTGTACCAATGACATCTCCTTTGATGTTATTCTTAATCTAACAACATCACCTCCAAATTTTTCTTTAATATCTTCATACACTTTCGACTCATCATAAACATCAACTTTATTCTTATCTCCATCCTCCCTTTCCGTATTAACCTTCACCATTTCTCTATCACCAATAATATCATTCAACACCCTGCCAAAGAACGGCGTCCCACCAATACTCACCATACTCCACATCATAGCAAGCACAGCCACGATCGCCACAATTCCATATGCCTTCCAGTGCCGTTTTCTCTTCTTAACTTTCTTCTTCCCGGCTTTCTTCTCGATCTCTTCGTTCGTACCGTCGTCACTTGCTTTATTATCTGTTTCATGCTTCACATGCTCAATTGGCACAACATTATCTATATAACTGTCACTCTCCACATCTTTCTTAAGCCGATCCTTCATATCGTTCCCGCCGCGAAGTGCCTGAACCTCTCGTCCGAGACGGATTGCCTCCTTGTCGGCATCTGACAGTTTTTCATATGCTTTCTGCTGTTCTTCATATTCTTGGATTTTACTCCACATCTTTTCATCCAGGTCTTCTGGAAAGGAAATGTCCTGCAGTGATTCGTCCGAGTCCATTTCTTCCATGATTTCCCCGGCTTCTTTTTCCAGTTCAGCTTTTAAAAGCTTACCCAGATTATCTTCATGTTTTTCCATTTTAAACCTCATTCTTTTGGATTTCTTTTCCCTTTAACTTGACCTTTTTCCTTCACCTGTTTAATATTATGATATCAGGGCAGTCTCTCTGCCTGTATCAACTGCGAATCTTAATTCGCACCATCAATGGGAGGATTTTTATTATGAAACGCATCATTCTGACCGGCGGAGGTACTGCCGGACATGTTACACCTAATATTGCACTGCTTCCCCGTCTTCGGGAACTGCAGTATGACATACATTACATCGGTTCTTACAACGGTATGGAAAAGCAGCTGGTTGAACAGCAGGGAATTCCATATCATGGTATCTCTTCCGGTAAGCTCCGCCGGTATTTCAGCCTTCAGAACTTTACGGATCCGTTCCGTGTCCTGAAAGGCTTCAGTGAAGCCAACCGCCTGATCAAGCAGTTAAAACCGGATGTAATTTTTTCAAAAGGTGGATTTGTAAGTGTTCCTGTTGTTATTGCAGGAAAGAAGAACCATGTTCCTGTTATTATTCACGAATCGGATATGACTCCGGGACTGGCTAATAAGCTTTCCATTCCTTCAGCTGCAAAAGTATGCTGTAACTTCCCGGAAACTTTAAGTTCTCTTCCTCAGGATAAAGCTGTCCTTACCGGATCCCCTATCCGTCAGGAGCTTTTCACCGGAGATAAAGAAAAAGCCCGCGCTTTCTGTGGTTTCAAGGAAGTAAAACCGGTTATCCTGATCGTCGGAGGAAGTCTTGGTGCAGTCGCAGTCAATAACGCAGTACGCAAGATCCTTCCTGAACTCTTAAAAGAATTCCAGGTTGTTCATCTCTGTGGTAAAGGCAAGCTCGATGAAAAGCTCACCGGTCTGGACGGCTATGTTCAATTTGAATATATTCAGGATGAACTGAAAGATCTCTTCGCCCTTGCCGATGTTGTAATCTCAAGAGCAGGTGCAAATGCAATCTGCGAATTGCTTGCTCTTCGCAAACCAAATCTTCTGATTCCACTTTCAGCTAATGCAAGCCGTGGTGACCAGATTCTGAATGCCCGTTCTTTTGAACGTCAGGGATTCAGTATGGTTATGGAAGAAGAAGAGCTTACAGATGAAAAGCTTCTCGTAGCTGTCCACAAGCTTTATGATTCCCGTGAAGACTTCATAAATGCAATGAATCAGTCTTCTCAGCAGGATCCGATCAAGACAATTATCGGTCTGATCGAAGATGCTGCTTCCAAATAATTTTTTAACAACAGTTATTTACATTGTTCAAAAACAGGTGCCGGAACGACACCTGTTTTCTTTACATATCCATCGGTGCTATTTTGTGTAATCATCAGAATTGTAATGTATCTTTACCCATTTTCTTGCTCTGTACAGTACACCCGTCAGTGCTTGGATACTGATCCCCATAGATTCAGCCACATCTTTTTGTTTTCTCTCCAGACAGTAAACCATGGTAATTGCTTCGTACCAGTTTTCATTTTCTTCGTACAATGCATCCAGAATCGTCCATCCATAACCCACTTTTTCTTTTTGTAAAATTTTGTGGAATACATGCTCCTCTGCACTTTCCGCATATTCCTTCGAGTACAGATCCGAAAACAGCTCAATATCTGCCTTCGGACATTCTCTTGCCCGCTTCTTCATATAATTGATAGCTGTATTTTTCGTTGTTGTTACCAGCCATGCCGCCATGTATTCTTCATCCACTGTATCAAAGTGTGTATATAGTTTTAGAAAAACCTCCTGGAATATCTCTTCCGCTGACTCTTTGTGACTGCCAGAATAATCCATTGCTATCCGATAAACGTTGAACTTATTTTTATGGTACACGTTCTCGAATTCCTTTTTATTCTTATTCTGAAAACTCACTCCAGTACCTCACTATTTTATTTTTCTTTCAGTTTTTCCAGGATTTCATCCCGATCTTCATCTGTAAGTTTACCCGGTTTCCAGCCGAATCCGCTCTTGTCATTTTTATATCTCGGAATCAGATGCATATGGAAATGGAATACGGTCTGACCGGCCACTTCCCCGTTATTCTGTACGATATTATATCCGTCACATCCAAGTACATCTTTTAATCTTGTTGTGATCTTCTTTGCAAGCTTAAATGCTTTTCCTGCCAGTTCTTCATCAATAGAATAAATATCTGCCGCATGTTCTTTTGGCAGGATCAGTGCATGTCCCTTTGTCGCCGGTCCAAGATCCAGAATTACTCTGAAATCATCATCCTCATATATGGTTGCAGATGGAATTTCTCCATTTGCGATTTTACAAAAAATACAGTTCTCATCCCTCATGTTTTTTCCTTCTTTCTACATTTTCTTCGATTAATCTCGAATTTGTTTACGAACCAGACTTTCAATGATAAACTACAACTACTTTATATCATGGAAAGGATGGTCGTTACCATGCCATTTACTGCAAATGATTATGAAAAGTTACATCAGATTATGAATTCCAGTCCGGAAATTCGTGAATTACTTCAGAAACTCCTGGATTCACAGCAATATACAATCAGCAAGATCAGTCATGAAGTTCGCAATCCACTGACGCTGATCTACAGTACCTTTCAGCTCATAGAGTCCAGTCACCCTGAAACCAGAGATTTCAGCCACTGGTCAGAGCTTCGCGAAGACATCGAATACACAATCTCTCTGCTGCAGGAGCTGTCTGCCTATAATAACAGTGAACATCTGCATCTGAGCACGTTTTCTGCACAGGACTTTTTGGGACAGATCTGCCTGTCCTTTGCCGCCTCCTGCGTAGATACCGACATTGGATTCTCTTCTCTGATAGCCCCTGATCTTCCATCTCTGACGGCCGATAGATTAAAGCTGCATGAAGCGATTCTCAACCTTTTAAGAAACGCCCGTGAAGCCATTTCGTCTGCCGGTTCAATCCGTCTGGAAGCAGTCCTCAAAGATCAAATGCTTCAGATTACCATATCTGATACCGGATGTGGAATCTCACCGGAATATCTCGACACGATTTTTGATCCTTTTGTCACTTACAAACCAGGCGGCACCGGTCTTGGTCTTGCCATTGTCAGCCGGACAATCACAGCTCACGCCGGAACAGTAACGGTTACTTCCTCCTGTGGAAAAGGCACTTCTTTTTTGCTTTTGTTACCAATTACATAATCATTTTTATTATAAAAAACACGTAATTATTTTACAAGTACTTCTTTCCATAAACTGGAAAATGTAGTAAAAAGAAAAACATGTCCTATCTTACTTATTCCTCTGAATCATCCGCCATTATCTCATCCCATTGGGATTCCCGTTTTTTTCTACGTTTCTGAAGGCGCTGATTCAGAAATCCCCAGACGCTCTGCCTGTCCTTTACAACCTGCCCTTTCATTTCCTGTTCTGCAATCCAGTCATCCAGGATCAGTTCCTCCTGCAGATCATATCCTGCTTTTTTCTCCGGCTGTATACTCTCCATTTCATTCTCCTTTTTCTCCAGTATCCGCTCCAGCGCATACTCAATATTATAATTTTCTTCCATTGAAGCCTTATGTAATTCATATGCCAGATAGACTGCCTCTTTCTGTTCATAATCTGTCTCCCTGACAAAATACTCTGTAAGCTCATGAAACTTTTCCAGAATATTACCTTCCAGTCCCGGACAATAACAAAAGTAATAAATTTCATCCGATACATAAATATGTCCCGGATCCAGGCTCAGACAGTTCACGTCCAGCAGATAATTCTTCACTGCATAAAGCACCTGGATAAACTGTCTCATAAACTTTTCCAGATCTGCAAATTTCCAGTGCTCTTTTTCTCCCCTTGCCTTCACGGATATCTTCCCACTGATCTCGTAGCGGTACTGGCTTTTATCATCTTTTCCCTGCCCTCTTACCGACAAGAGTCCGGGAATCGCATTTTCCATCAGCATCCGCATCTGATAATCTTCTTTATATAGCTCATCTGTTTCCAGAATCATCCAGGCATGATGTAAATCTCTTTCGTACTCTTCTCTCATTCCTCCTGGTTCCTTTCTACAATCTCCTGCAATACTTTTTTCCTGCGTATTTTTTCCTCTGGCACGGTCAGTGCCGCACTACGTTTAACAGATACGCGCATTTTTCTCTTTTGCGCTCCTGCTGTCACTTCAAATTCATCTTTTACTACCACAGTTTCCACCGATACTGTATCAAAAAATATCAGTTTGTTTTCAATTCTTTTCTGAAAATACTGCTCCATTTTTCCATCTTCTATTTCCTTTTTCCATCGCCATTCTTCACTTCCGACAATCGCGGTCTCATATGCCGCCCCACCGATAATATTTTTATCATGGTAATAAAAAAGTGCGAAAATGACTGCCATCCAACAAAGCAATACTACCGGCATCAGATACGCCATCTCAACTACTGTACTTCCTTTTAGCTTTACCATATAAATGTCCCCAGATAGCCGATCAGAAGAAAAGGATAAAATGACATTCTTGTCGTCCGTTTCCATTTTCCGCTCCAAAGACCGGCTCCTGCTACCATCGCAGCCACAAGAAATGCAAGCATCAGCATTCCAAGCAGATTCCAGATCCCTAGAAAAATACCCATATTCAGGATCATCCAGCTGTCTCCGTACCCTATTCCCTCCTGTGACCATTTCGATATCATGAGAAATACAATTCCACATCCCAGTCCGGCAACCCATACACTCCAATGCATCCGTCCAAATAATGCACGGTACAGAATCGCCGCACAGCTTCCTGCGAGCAGATATTCTGTCGAGATTTTCTGATATTTTATATCCTGTGCTGCTCCGAATCCTAAAAAAAATAATCCTGCCAATTTTGCTATTTTCCACCACATTTTGAACATGCTCCTTTTCCTTTTACTTCTGACAGCGGAACTGTATAAACTTTTCTCTTCAGTCCGCTGCATGATAATGAAGTATGATAACGATCCCCGTAATCTGTGACATAGCAGTTGTCATCATTTCCCGGCATCCATCCACACCGTTCACACAAATGATAAATTCCTCCACTGCTGTTTCTCAGTTCCCCTAACTGTGTTTTCGCAACACTGCGCACGGACGGTTCCAGATAAGTGCACTGATAATTCCGGTGATATACGATCCCTGTTTCTGTCACATATACAAGTTCATTATCTCCAATTCCTGCTTCGTAGGTCTTTACATAACCGGTCCATGTCTTCATCCTCATTTTTTCTTTATAATGCAGTACCGGAATATGAAAGACAGGAACCGGCAATTCTACTTCATATTCTGCCGTCAGTTCCAGCACTCCCATTCCCGGTATCGCCCAGGATCTTTTACAGCTGACTCCTCCGCTTCCGCCAACAATCATACTTCGATCCATTCTTTCTTTCCCGACCGCATTTACAAGATCTGCATGCAGACTTATCGGGTTCAGCACCGGAATTTCTGCAAAACTCTCTGCCACCTGCTTTCCTGCACTCTGCAGTCCGCATCTTACTGCAGACTGGATGCTTCTGAGCTCCAGCATCCAGATCAAACTCACCGCCGCATATAGGAACAGCGGAACACAAAGTACAGCTTCTACTGTTACCGAGGCAGATACAGATGCCTTTTCTTTGACACAAGATATGGCGATCAAATCAGGTAGAAAATCAAATCCTTCCTCCTTTCTGCGAATATCAAATATGTGTTTGTAATTCAATATTTTTCTATACATCATCAAAGGAATTTTATTTATTATTTCGATTGTCCTCAGAAAAGACACCTGTATCCACCTCCTAACATTTTCATTTTTTGTTACTGATATTGATATAAAATATGATACTGATACCGGATTCCTCTTCTCAGATAACATGTCATGTCAAAGTCTGCTCCTGATACGCAGGCATCTGCCCGAAAAAACGTTTTCTCCATTCCGGATCGCAGATTCATTTCCACCAGATCCAATGCTCTCATCGACAGTTCTTCCTTTGATTTTAAAACCAGCATCATTTGCAGATACTGCTCATAAGAATTTCCCTCTTCTGTCTCCTTCCCTTCCGGAATACTTCTGTTCTTTGCCAGTTCAAGCAGACCATCCAGCGTCAGATTCCAGCTCTCCTTACTCTTTACAGCCGGAACCTTCTTCCCTGCCAGAAGCGTCTTAACATCCGTAAGGCTTTCTCCATAAGCCCATGCAAGAAGCAGCGCATGCTTGATCACAGGTCCGATCTCCGGTGAAAGAAACACCGCACTCAGTGTCGTTGCAAGGGTATCTACCTCCATTTGCATGTCCTTATCGGTCAGCAAATATCCATAATTCACTGCAAATCGAAGGATTCGGATTCTCCCGATCACATATTCCAGATTGTCCTTGTCGCTCGCCTTTCCTCCTAACAAATACTCCATCTCATAGTCCAGTACCGTATTCTTTTTCTTATTTGCAGCATTGCCAAACTTATCTATAAGGTACAGATTGAAAAAAATGGTATCTCCGGCTCCATTATCTTTTTCCTTCATGGTTCCGTATCCCTGCCTGAGCTTTCGGTTCGATACAGTCTCTTCTGACTTTACAGCTTTCGATGACAGCGTAAATCCTTCCGGGCTGACCAGATTTAACAGTGCTTGCGCCTGTATATCCACAATATCCGCCAATGGATTATTTTCTGCAGGAAGTTCCTCTTTTTCACTTTCCAGCATCTGGTCAAGTTCTTTACTCGTCTCTATATTCTCTTTCCCATATTCATTTGCTTTCAGTTCCTGCTCCTTCCATTCGGATACCTTTCCCGTCAGATTCTCTATCGCCGCAGCTCCTGTCTTCATTTTCTCGTATTCAACCGCCTGCCGCAGAAATTCTTTCCCATTCTGGTCTGTCAGATAACGGATTGCCGCAATCTCTGTTTCTATATTTTCTGCCCCGTAAAAGGACAGTCGGTTTAAAATATTTTCTTCAGACATTGTTCCGGATTCATAACTGCCTTCTATTGCAAAAATACCATATCGCTCCAGAAGATCTTTCTGATATTCTGCAAACACAGATTCCACTGCCCTGCCTGCGTCTGCTCTTCTCTCATTCTTTGCCAGCTGGATCGAGGCACTTTCCAGCAAAGCCCCAACCAGAGTAAGAAGCAGAAGAAAGACCAGGCTTAGAAACACAGTAATCTCTCCCTTTACCATTTTTTTCATCTCTGTACACACTCATTTCTGAAATAAAATTTTTATTTTAGATTCCTGAACTTTCATTCGTTATTTTTTCAAATATTTTAGTTACAAGTTCATTAAGCTGTTTCTTAAAAATGATAACCAGACCGATAATGACGACCAGTACAAGGATCAATTCTACCGTTGATATCCCGTCTTTTTCCGTCAGAATCTTCTGAATTCTGATCCATCCCGTCCACAGCTTCTTTTTTACCTCCTTCATTCTCTCACCTCCTACACCTGGATCGACAAAAATGCCGGTACAACTACGATCGTAATCACGATGATCAGCATCAAAAGCATTGGGATCAAAAGTCTGGTTCCTGCCTCTTCTCCCAGCTGTCTCGCCCTGCTCTTTCTGTCCTCCAGTGCCTGTACTGCCTCCATACGAAGCATTTCAGAAATTCCTTTTGCACCCTTTTTCAGATTCTGTGAAAGAAGTGCTCCCATTTTCATATACGGAATCAGATCACATCTTCTTGCAAATCTTTCATAACATTCCATCTCCGGAATCCCACTTTTCATTTCCTGCCAGGTTTTCCAGATTTCTTCATATGCTTCTCTTTTTCTTCCCGTTTTTCCCCTGGTGATCCCATAGTCTTCCGCAATCCTTTTCCACACATTTTTTGCTGTCATTCCGGCACCGGTCAGCATCGTAAACTCTGTGATAATTTCCGGATAATCCAGCATCATCTGCTCTTTTCTCGTCTTCTTCCGATTGCTTTCTTTCTGTATTTCTCTTCCGACAAGCAGAATACTTATCGCCATTCCGAGCATTAGAATCGGAATCACTTTTGAATCTTTCTCCTCTGTCCAGGCAATTTTTCTTCCGTCCAGACTGGGTGGCAGTGTAAGATATGCTTTCTGCCTCGTAGCACTGTCCTGTAATCTTACCAGTTCCAGAACACGCTCTTTCGTGGAAAGCGTTTTCTCCTGTCCTGCAAAAATAACAAGATCCATCTCACACGGATATACCTTATCTTCATAATGCAGAACTCCGGTAATATTCATCCCAATCCCCTGATTCTCCGGATCTTCTTCCCGGATTTTTTCCTGATCCAGTCTTCCAAGCGAATCCATTACATCATATCTGCTAAGTTCCCAGGAAACCGAAAACGGAAAATCGTCTAATGCTGTTACCAGATCCAGATCTGTCTTTATATGCGACAGATCCTTATTTTCCCCGGAAATCACTTTTGCAAGCTCTTTCCTCGCTTTCTGAAACTCCTTTTCCAGCCGCTTTTCACTGTAAATCTTCGGTGACACACGAATTTCTATATCCTGCTTTTTTTCTCCTTCAACCTGCATAGAAAGCGCCGCTTCTTTTTGTCCTTCCCCGTACCCGTTCCGCTTTATCTGCATGGTTTCAGAGTTTTCCGTCCCTGTCTTCTGCACGATTTCCGACAAAAATGCCAGACTTGTCACCGCCAACATCAAAAAAAATATCTGTCTGAGAAGCCTGTCCCATTTTCTGAAAAGTGATTTCTTCTTGAAATACATCCATGCACAAGCTCCGAGAAAGAAATACATTCCGATACAAAACCACATTTCTATACCTCGATTTCCACAATCTTGCATCCAAGTCTCCAGGCAGCAATGTAAGCTCCAAGACAAATACTCAT
>UMFX01017420.1_pt1 | contig 23855 bp, 19 predicted proteins | sample 1965131 | NCBI WGS metagenome assembly UMFX01 (sample SAMEA4836058, study PRJEB28245) | human gut metagenome | biome: gut microbiome; material: fecal sample | place: Denmark | collected 2008 | reverse complement strand
CTTGTATTCATAACCGCCGTTGGAACCATTGCATTTTTAGAACTTGCTCCTACTGGTACTTCTACCTCACTACCTTCTAAAAGCTTTAACAGACCCTGCTGTACAGATTCTCCACTTACATCGCGGCTTGTCGTATTCTTTTTCTTTGCGATCTTATCAATCTCATCAATGAAAATAATACCTGTTTCTGCTCTTTCTACATCATTATCCGCATTCGCAAGCAGCTTTGAGAGTACACTCTCCACATCGTCTCCGATATAACCTGCCTCGGTAAGAGAAGTGGCATCACAGATTGCCAGAGGTACATTTAACAGTCTCGCCAGTGTTTTTACCAGGTGCGTTTTACCGGAACCAGTTGGTCCGATCATCAGCATATTGGACTTATCAATCTCGATTTCATCCATAGTATTTGTAATTACACGTTTATAATGGTTATATACTGCCACAGACATGACTTTTTTTGCATAGTCCTGTCCAATCACATACTCGTCAAGCTGCGCTTTGATCTGATGCGGAGCAGGAATATTCTTTAATGTAAGCTTTGGTTCTTCTTTTTTATTTTTCTTCTTTTTCTTTTTTGCTTTCTTTGTTTTTGGTTTCTGATTGGAAAGGTTTCCTGATAATAACTCTCCAAGGTTCATATCTTTTAAGTTATTAAAATCCATATTGGAAAGGTCAAGGAACTGAATACCATTCCCTCCTCCAAACCCAGAATTAAAAGAATCAAAGGACTTCTGCATACAGTCAGAACAAATGCTTAAGCCTGTTGGCATATGAATAAGCTTTGCTCCCTGCGATTCTGTACGATGACAGACACAACAGGAATCCATCTTCTTTTTGGAATCGTCATCCTCATCATCGTCCTCGTCATCTTCTTCTACTTCATAGTCCTCGTCGTCAATTTTTTCCGCATTGTCATCTTCAACCATATCCTGCTCTTCTTTTTCATTGAAAATAATTTGTGTCAGAGCATCCTCTAATACCAGTTCTTCCTGGTTTCTTGTATTTTCTTTCTTCATTTCTCTATCTCTTTCTATCTCCCGTAGTTACTGACTCTGCCTTCTGCTTTTTAAGATTGCCTCCCCAAGCAGCATATCTTCCGGTGTGGTAATCTTTATATTTTCATAACTTCCTTTTATCATGCGGACACCACGAATACCATATGTTTCCATCACCATGCCATCATCCGTTACAGAATCATCTTTGGCCTCCATCATTTTCCGGTAGGCTTCTTTTATTTCTTTTGTAATAAAACACTGTGGGGTCTGAATCTGCCACATACTGCTTCTTGGTGGTGTAGAAACTGCATAGCAATTATCATCTACGATCTTGATCGTATCTTTTACCGGCATTCCCATAACACAGGACTTGTCTTTTTTTACCTGCTCAATACAAAATTCTATTAATTCTGGCGTAATAAATGCCCGGGCTCCATCATGGATCAGAACATAATTCTCTTCCGGGATAACACACAACGCTTCATATACCGAATGATACCGTTCTGCTCCTCCGGTAACAATCTTCTTTACTTTTTTATATGAATATTTATCTAAAATATTCTTCTGTGCGTATTCTACCTCACCTGGAGCGACCACAAGAATAACTTCATCAACAGAACTGTCTTCAAAAGCTTCTAACGCATAGGTAATAACCGGTCGTTCTAAAAGAGTCATATACTGCTTTTGTATATCAGAATGCATACGGCTTCCTTTTCCCGCTGCTAAGACAACTGCTGTCACTTTCTCTTTCATGTACTCCCCTCCTGTACTCTCCTATGTACTTTCGGAATCTTTTTGTGCTTGATTTTGTGAGAAAAACTCCGAGAGTACATTCCTTTATACTCCTGAAATCTTTTTGTACTTGATTATATAAAAAGATTCCTGGTACAGATTCCTAACGTTCTCCAATCTTTAAGTTTGGCTTTGCATTTAAATCCCAGCCATCCCGGATACCTTTCTTGTATTCATAATATCCTGCAACACCGATCATCGCTGCATTATCTGTACAAAAGATTGGTGACGGATGGTAAAATTCTAATCCGTTTTTGCGGCAGGCTTCTTCCATCTGCGCACGAAGAGAAGAGTTTGACGCTACCCCTCCTGCGATTGCGACTTTTTTAATTCCAAGGCGCTTTGCCGCTCCCACTGTATGTTCTGTAAGCACATCTGTTACCGACTGTTGGAAAGAAGCTGCCACATCGGCACGATTCACTTCCTCCCCTTTCATCTGGCACTGGTTTAAATAATTCAGTACTGCTGATTTTAAACCACTGAAGCTGAAATCATCCGGTGCATCTGTTATTTTAGCTCTTGGAAATGCGATTGCCTTTTTATTGCCTTCTTTTGCAAGCTTGTCAATCTTCGGTCCGCCCGGATAGCCGAGTCCAATTGCTCTTGCTACTTTATCGAATGCTTCTCCGGCCGCATCGTCTCTCGTTCTTCCGATAATCTCATACTCTCCGTAATCCTTTACGAGAACCAGGTGTGAATGTCCTCCGGAAGCTACCATACATAAAAACGGTGGCTCTAACTCTTTATGTTCAATATAGTTGGCGCTGATATGGCCTTCGATATGATGCACTCCAACTAATGGTTTCTTCGTCGCATACGCAATTGCTTTTGCTTCGGCAACCCCGACAAGAAGTGCACCGACAAGTCCCGGTCCGTAAGTAACAGCGATGGCATCAATATCCTCTAAAGAAACACCTGCTTCTTTTAATGCTGTTTCAATTACAATATTAATCTTCTCTATATGTTTTCTGGATGCAATTTCCGGTACTACGCCGCCAAATAATGTATGCAGTTTGATCTGCGTATAAATGGTATTTGATAAAACTTCTCTCCCGTTTTTTACAACAGCCGCCGCTGTCTCGTCACAGGAAGTCTCTATTGCCAGAATGAGCACATCCTTTTTATTTTCTTCCATGTTTCTTATTCCTCCTCAAATAACAGAGTCGTACTTTTTCCGTCCTTTCCCGCACTGGTACGGGCAAATATCTTCCGCACTTCTTCAAGATATACTTCCGGTCTTACCAGGGAAGGACTGTAGTGCGTAAGCCACATCTTCTTCACGTCAGCTTTCTTTGCCATTTCTGCTGCTTCATAAAATGTCATATGTTTATATTCTATTGCTTTTGCTTTCTTCTCCGGCTCACCATACATTCCTTCACAGATAAACAAGTCCGCACCTTTTGCATGGTCTACAATAGATGCTGTCGGTCTTGTATCTGTAGTATACGTACATTTAATTCCTTTTCGTGCCGGTCCAAGAACCAGATCACTTGTCAGTATTCTGTCTGGCAATTCAATGGTTTCCCCCTTTTGCAGGCGGTTCCAGTATTGCATTTCTACATTGTTCTCTTTTGCTTTATTGATATCAAACTTACCTGCTCTGTCAATCTCTATCGTATATCCATAACAGGTTACATTATGATTCACACGAAATGCCGTAATCCGGCATCCAGCTGCTTCAATAACTTCTTCTTTTTCTTTTAGCTCACGAAAAACAATCGGAAATGGTAAATCCGGTGCAATTACCCTCAGTGAATTCACTACACGCTCTAATCCTCTTGGTCCTACCATTAATAGCGGCTCTGTTCTCTGTGCATTTCCAAGCGTTAAAAGAAGCCCCGGCAGTCCACTGATATGATCTGCATGATAATGCGTAAAACAGATGACCTCAATCGGCTTAAAACTCCAGCCTTTTTCCTTGATTCCCACCTGTGTTCCTTCACCACAATCTATTAAAATACTGTTTCCATTGTATCTCGCCATCAATGATGTCAGTTTGCGATATGGCAGCGGCATCATTCCGCCACAACCGAGCAAACACAATTCCAGCATAATCTCCCTCACTTTTCTATAGCAGTTCCGTCTGTTCCTCCACCTTTACCGGAATCCGAAACTGCCCTGTCCATGTATCATAACAGGACTCACATATATGAAATATATGTATTTGTCCATCTTTATTTGAAAAATATCCCCATTCTTTTTTAATGGAAATATAATCTTCTCTTTTGGTACTGTCTGTTGTTTCTATCTTTTTCCCACAGGAATTACAGTATACTTCATACACTTTTTTCTCCATTCTATTCTCCATAGCCTCCATCTTTTTAAAACTTTTTCTAAATGATTATCCTACAACATTTTTCATATGAAAGTTTCTCTTACATATGGAAGTTCCTCTTAATTATACAGAAAAATGTGCTGAAAAACGTTAGTAACTATTGGTATTTTTAAGATTGCCATAACATAAGCCTAGCATCTTCCTGTGGATGTTCATAATAATTCTTTCTTTTTCCGACTTCTTTAAATCCGGCATGTTTATACAAAGTAATCGCCGCTGCATTAGAATCCCGCACTTCAAGATATATACTATAAATTCCCTGCTGTCTCGCCTCGTCTAATAACTGCTGCAGCAGCTTTCTGGCAATTCCTTTCTTCCTGTAAGCGGGAAGTACGGCAACATTGGTGATATCTGCTTCATCTAGAACTACTTTCATCCCGATATAGCCGATAACCTCTGTCTCCTCTTTTGCAAGAAAAGAACAATATCCCTTAGTATGAAACATTTCCTTTAGTGCATCAACTGACCATGGTACCGAAAAACATTCTTTCATCAGAATCTCTGTCTGTTCACAGTCTGTTTCTGCCATTGGACAAATTCTCATTCTTCTAACTTCTTTCCCTTCGCTTCAAGTTCGCGCTCCGCCTGTGACTTTCTCAAATAAATTGGTGCATGGTCACTCGCCGGTTCTGCCTTGCCTTCGTCGTATAATCTCACTGCACGAATGGCAACCGCTCCTGCTCTTTGACGACTTAAATGTGCCGGTGCATAAGAATGTTCTACTGTACAGAATTCCTCAATAATATCTTTGTATACCGGAACACCATCTCCTAGAAAAATAACCTGTTTTCCAAGCTTTTGTCCAAACGCATTACACTTTTTAATAATGTCTTCTACCGGACCTGCCTCCTGAGCTACAAGTTCTTCAAATTCTGTCCCTCCTGCAAAATGATAGATTCCTGTATAAACCTGCTTTCTTCTGGCATCCATCATCGGACAGATCAGCGCATCTGTCCCATAAAAATTACAGGCGATTCCTTCTAATGTCGGAACAGAAATGATTGGTTTATTAAGCGCAAGACCCAATCCTTTTGCAGTGGCAGAACCAATTCGGAGACCTGTGAAAGAACCCGGACCTGCTGCAACAGCAATGGCGTCCACTTCAGAAAGTTCTGTCTGTGTCATTTTCACAATCTCATCAAGCATAGGTAAAAGTGTTTGTGAGTGTGTCTTTTTGTAATTTAATGTATACTCTGCAACTAAGGTTTCTCCATCTAAAATGGCAACGGAAGCCACCAGTCCAGAGCTGTCTAATGCAAGAAGTTTCATCTATCTTTGCACCTCCTCAACAGTAATCAGACGATAATCAAATCCTTTCGACAAATCTTTATCGATATGGATTTCCGTATATTGTTCCGGGAGCAGTTCCTCGATCAGATTCGCCCACTCGATAAAGCAGACTCCTTCTCCCTCAATATATTCTTCAAAACCAATTTCGTACATTTCTTCCGGGTCACTGATCCGGTATACATCAAAATGATAAAACGGAAGTCTTCCCTCATCATATACCTGCAAAATAGTAAAGGTCGGGCTGCTGACCGGACCTTTTATTCCAAGACCCGCAGCAAATCCCTGTGTAAATACTGTCTTTCCTACTCCTAAATCTCCATAAAGGCAATAGACCTGTCCTGCTGCTGCCTTTTGCCCACATTGTTTTCCCAGTGCAAATGTATCCTCTGCGCTGTTACTTTCTATTCTCATCTTTACCTCTTTTTTACCTCTTTTTCATCTCTTTTATGAAATTCATGATTTCTTCCCGCTGCGTTCCCATTGCCGCACTTGGGATTAAAAATGCATTGTTCTTTCCGGTATAAATCACTGCAACTGACTTATAAAAAATTAATTTTGTAATCTTTTTCCATTCTACATCAATTGCATCATCTCCTAATTCCAGATGCAGTCCCCACTCATCAAACATATAGTGAAATTCTTCATTATAAATTGGATTCAGCTTTTTCGCATTCTTTGCACGAAGATTTGTTGTAAATGGAATCCATATAAGAATAAATAAAGAACAGATCAACGGCATCGTAACACTTCCCTGCTTCTTAATTAACACAGCAAGCGGCCATACGATTGCTAATATCGTTACGATAATCATTAATGGCTGACGATACGTATGACCAAAAAGAAATGCCTTCAATTCCTTTTCTGTTACATTGGCATCAACTCGGAAATGTCTGCCCTGTGGCTCCATCATTTCTTTTTTCGCAAGTTCTTCCGGCTGTTCCTGTACATTCTCTGTTACGATTGTTTCAGAACGCTCCTCATCTTCTGGATTTTGAGCTGTTTTTTCTACACACAGATCTGCATCCTGTATACTTTCTTCTTCTAGAATTCCCTCCGGTCTGTCAAGATCAGCAAGGTTCATCTTACTTATTTTTTCAAAGTTTTTCACGCGTTACTCCTCCTGCAATGGCCACAGCGTTACTTGCTGTGGTCAATCTTCATCGTAAGCTGGATTCTCTTTTTATTTAAATCCACACTCATAACCTGCACATCTACAATATCTCCTACGCTGACTACTTCAAGCGGATGCTTAATGTAGCGCTCTGTCATCTGAGAAATATGCACAAGACCGTCCTGATGTACTCCAATATCAACAAATGCTCCAAAGTCGATCACATTACGTACCGTTCCTTTTAAAACCATACCTTCTTTTAAGTCTTTCATTTCAAGAACATCTGTCCTTAATACAGGCTTTGGCATCTCACTTCTTGGATCTCTTCCCGGCTTCTCCAGTTCTTCTACAATATCATGCAGTGTCATTTCTCCAACGCCAAGACTTTCCGCTGTTGCTTTTTCATTTGTAATCTGAGAGTGAAGAGTACTAAGTCCGCCATTACGAATACTTTCAGAAGTATAACCTAAATCCTTTAACAACTTCGCTGCTGCCTCATAGGATTCCGGATGTACACTTGTATTATCAAGCGGTTCCTCTCCTCCCGGAATCCGTAAGAATCCTGCACACTGTAAAAATGCTTTTGGTCCAAGTTTTGGTACTTTTAAAAGTTCCTTTCTTGTATGGAATCGTCCATTTTCTTCACGATAGGCTACGATATTCTTTGCTACTGCTTTACTGATTCCAGAAACATAAGAAAGTAATGGAACAGAAGCTGTATTAAGATCAACACCTACTTTGTTTACACAGTCTTCTACTACACCATTTAACGCTTCTTCTAAGCGTTTCTGGTTCATATCATGCTGATACTGGCCAACACCGATTGCTTTTGGTTCAATCTTTACCAGTTCTGCTAACGGATCTTGTAATCTTCTGGCAATAGATGCGGCACTTCTTTGTCCTACGTCAAATTCCGGAAATTCTTCTGTGGCAAGCTTACTTGCAGAATATACAGAAGCTCCGGCTTCATTTACGATAACATAAGCTACCTTTTCCGGAATCTCTTTAATCAGTTCAGTAATTACCTGTTCTGATTCACGACAGGCAGTACCATTTCCTACGCTGATTACAGAAACATGATACTTCTTGATCATCTCATGCACTGTTTTCTTTGCCTGTTCTACTTTACACTGTGGTGCAGTTGGGTAAACGACAACGGTATCTAATACCTTACCGGTTGGGTCTACAACAGCAAGCTTACAGCCTGTACGGAAAGCCGGGTCCCAGCCAAGAACTGTTCTTCCTTCCATTGGAGGCTGCATAAGAAGCTGTTTTAAGTTCTTTCCAAAAACAGTAATTGCACCTTCCTGTGCCTTTTCCGTCATCTCACTGCGGATATCTCTTTCAATTGCCGGTGCGATTAGACGATTATAAGCATCAAGCACTGTTTCTTCCATCAGTGTCTTTGTATTTGGATTGTCCTTTATCATTGTTTTATTCAACGCATTGACAATCTGTGCATCAGGAGCCTCTTCCTTAACCGTAAGAAACTTTTCTTTTTCCCCACGATTAATCGCCAGCACACGATACCCTGTAATCTTAGACAGTTCCTCGCTAAAATCATAATACATTTCATAAACAGATTCAGCCTTTTCATCTTTGGCTTTCACTACAAGACGCCCCTGCTTCATCGTGCAGTTTCTTATACTCTTGCGGTAATCTGCTTTATCTGCGATCATCTCCGCAATAATATCTTTTGCTCCGGCAAGCGCCTCTTTTGCATTAGTAACTCCTTTTGCTTCGTCTACAAAGCTCTGTGCTTCTTCTTCCATACTCTTAGAAGTTGCCTGCAAAAGAAGAATGTTCGCCAGTGGCTCTAACCCTTTTTCCTTTGCCTTCGTCGCTCTCGTCTGCTTCTTTGGACGATATGGACGATACAGATCATCTACTGCTACAAGAGTTTCTGCCGCTAAAATCTTTTTCTTTAAATCATCGGTCATCTTGCCCTGTTCTGTAATCGCGTTAATAACCTGCTCTTTCTTTTCTTCTAAATTACGAAGATAAAGAAGGCGCTCATGTAAATTACGAAGAGTCTCATCATTAAGGGCTCCTGTCATCTCTTTACGATATCTGGCAATAAAAGGAATCGTATTTCCCTCATCAATGAGCTGTACCGCTGCTTTTGCCTGTTCTTCCTTAATCGTAAGCTCCTGCGCCAGTTTCTTTATAATATCCATTAATCTGTCTGCTCCTTATGTCTGTACTTTTTATTTTACGATCTGTTATGCTTTTTGCGGTGTAGTGATCCATCGGAGATATGCATTCATAAATGCATCCAGGTTTCCATCCATCACGCTCTGTACATTTCCGGTCTCTTCCCCGGTTCTGTGATCTTTTACCATCGTATATGGCTGCATAACATAAGAACGAATCTGGTTTCCCCAGCCGTTATCGGATACTTCGCCACGTATATCTGATAATTTTTCCCTGTTTTCCTGCTCTTTAATCAGATATAACTTTGCCTTTAACATCTGCATTGCCTTATCTTTATTCTTGTGCTGAGAACGTTCATTCTGACATTGCACAACAACACCTGTAGGAATATGGGTGATACGGATCGCCGAATCTGTCTTGTTGATATGCTGTCCACCTGCACCGCTGGAACGATACGTATCAATACGAATATCTTCGTCCGCAATCTCTACAGATAAATCTTCCTCAATATCCGGCATAACATCACAAGAAGCAAAGGATGTCTGTCTCTTTCCTGCCGCATTAAATGGAGAAATCCTTACCAGACGATGGACGCCTTTTTCTGACTTAAGATAGCCATAGGCATTCTCTCCATTTACTTCAAAAGTAATGGACTTGATTCCTGCTTCATCTCCATCAAGATAATCAAGAACTTCTGTCTTAAATCCATGACTGTCGGCCCACTTACTGTACATACGATACAGCATACCCGCCCAATCACAAGACTCTGTTCCACCTGCACCGGCATGAAGCGTTACGATTGCATTATTTTTATCGTATTCACCGGATAACAATGTCTGGATCTTTAGATTATCAAACTCTATTTCAAACTCACCAAGTAATTCTTCAATCTCCGGAATCACACTGGCATCATTCTCCTCATTCCCAAGCTCGATCATGGTAGAGACATCATCAAGTGTCATCTCCAATGCATGATATGCTGATACCGTATCTTTAAGGTTCTTCAGCTTCTTTGTCACTTCCTGCGCCTTATCCGGATTATTCCAAAAGCCTTCCTCACGCATCTCGCTTTCCAGTTCTTTAATCTGTTCATGTTTATGGGAAAGTGATAAAGAAAGACCAAGTTCCTTCATCGGTTCTTTATATTGATTTACCGTAAATTTGTATTGTTCTAATTCAACCAATTATAAAACCCTTTCTATATATGATAATATGATAAAGAAAGGCACAGTGCCTATTCATTCACAGGTGCGTTTCCTGACATCTGCTGCAAAATATTCACTGTGCGAAACTTTTCCTGCCTTAATTTGCAAATCTGCCACAGCAGTTTTTATATTTCTTTCCGCTTCCGCAAGGACAAGGAGCATTACGTCCAATCTTTGCTTCTTTTCTGCGGTAAGGTCCTCTTTCGACAAGCTCATCCTTGTTTGTGCCTGTTGCTCTTGCAACCTGCTTTCTTTCAACTTTCTGCTCAATCTGAACATGCATTAAAGCACCAACCGTATCGTGACGAATGTTCTTTGTCATCTCCTCAAACATCTCATATCCAAGGAACTTGTACTGAACAACCGGATCCTTCTGTGCATAAGACTGAAGTCCGATACTCTCACGAAGCTGATCCATATCATCAATATGGTTCATCCACTTACTGTCAATAACTTTAAGAAGAATAACACGTTCTACTTCACGAATACCATCATTAAAGATTGCTGCATCTTCTTCACCAAGTTCTACTCCTTCTTCCGGTACATTCACCTTGGCAAATTCATTAAAGTCTTTCTCTTTCTTATGGTAAATCTTCATCGCCTCATCCTGAAGACGGGAAATGAGTGCTTCTTTATCATTCTTCTCTTTTTCTTCGTCTGTAAGAGTGATTGGCTCTAATGGAATCTTTCTTCTTAAAGATTCATTCAGCTCTACAAGATTCATCTCTTTTAATGGCTGTTCTCCTGCGATCATATTTACATCGTCAGCAACAACATCCTTGATCATCTTGTAAACAACATCCCGCATACTCTCACCATTTAATACACGGCGTCTTTCTGCGTAGATAACTTCTCTCTGGTCATTATTTACCTGGTCATAATCGAGCAGGTTACGACGAATACCGAAGTTGTTATTCTCAATCTTCTTCTGTGCCTTTTCGATCTGCTTTGTAATCGTCTTATGCTGAATCTCTTCCCCTTCCGGAATCTTTAACGCCTTATATACGCTCATCATACGTTCAGAACCGAACAGGCGCATCAGGTCATCTTCAAGAGATAAGTAGAACTTCGATTCACCAGGATCACCCTGACGACCGGCACGACCACGTAACTGGTTATCGATTCGACGGCTCTCATGTCTTTCTGTACCGATGATCTTTAATCCACCAAGTTCTGCAACACCATCTTCTAACTTGATATCCGTACCACGACCAGCCATATTCGTTGCGATCGTAACAGCTCCCTTTTCACCAGCATGTGAAATAATCTCTGCCTCTAATTCATGGAACTTCGCATTCAGTACGTTATGCTTAATTCCTCTCTTACTTAATAATTCGCTGACTTCTTCTGATGTATCGATATTAATCGTACCAACTAAAACTGGCTGTCCCTTCTTATGAGACTCTACGATATCGTTGATAACTGCATTTAACTTTTCTTTCTTTGTCATGTAAATAGCATCTTCATGATCGATACGGATCATTGGCTTATTCGTAGGAATCTCTACTACGTCCATGCCGTAAATATCCATAAACTCTTTATCTTCGGTCATAGCAGTACCAGTCATACCGGCTTTCTTTGTATACTTATTAAAGAAGTTCTGGAATGTAATCGTCGCAAGAGTCTTAGACTCTCTGTTAACCTTTACATGCTCCTTTGCCTCGATTGCCTGATGAAGGCCATCAGAATAGCGACGTCCTGGCATAATACGTCCGGTAAACTCATCAACGATAAGAACTTCGTTGTCTTTTACTACGTAATCCCTGTCTCGGAACATAAGGTTATGTGCACGAAGAGCAAGAATAATATTATGCTGGATCTCAAGGTTCTCTGCATCCGCAAGGTTCTTGATATGGAAGAACTGCTCTACCTTCTTAACACCTTCTGTTGTAAGCATAACCTGCTTATCCTTCTCGTTAACAAGGAAATCTCCATCTTCTTCGATATCAATACCCATGATGGCATCAATCTTAGAAAGTTCACCATCCGAAGTACCACGCTGCATCTGTCTTGCAAGGACATCACATGCCTTATAAAGATCTGTGGACTTACCACTCTGACCGGAAATGATAAGAGGGGTTCTTGCCTCATCGATCAATACGGAATCGACCTCATCGACAATGGCATAATTCAGTTCTCTTTGTACAAGATCCTTCTTATAAATAACCATGTTATCACGAAGGTAATCGAAACCTAATTCATTATTCGTAATGTAAGTAATATCACAGTTATATGCAGCTTGACGTTCTGCATTATCATAACTGTTCAAAATAACACCGACACTTAAACCTAAGAACTGATGAACCTTACCCATCCAGTTCGCATCACGCTTAGCCAGATAATCATTAACAGTAACGATATGAACACCCTTGCCCTCAAGCGCATTTAAATATGCTGGAAGAGTAGAAACCAAAGTCTTACCTTCACCAGTCTTCATCTCGGCAATACGACCCTGATGTAAAATAATACCACCCATCAGCTGCACACGATAATGCTTCAGATGGATCGTACGGTCTGCTGCCTCTCTTACAACAGCAAAGGCTTCCACTAACAAGTCATCAAGAGTCTCTCCTGCTGCCAGACGATCTTTAAATTCCTGTGTCTTGGCACGAAGTTCTTCATCGCTTAATGCCTGCATCTTCTCATCAAGAGCCTCGATCGCATCTACATACTTTTCAATTCTCTTGATTTCTTTCTCACTTTTATTGCCAAAAAGTTTATCAACAAAACTCATCTTTACCTCCTATTTCTATCGTAAATCACGTCATAAACTTACGTATGGCCCCACTGACAGAAGATGGGGTCACACCTCCTGAGTTGGTAATCTTCTTCTAATTTTAAACATACAGATTATATTGTAACATTGATAAGCTCTCTTTTCAAGCTTTAATCCCCTTAATATACAGAAAAAGGGAAGGCAGATAATCATCTGCCTTCTTCCTTCGTTTCTAAATGAATTCATGTATGTTTAAAATTCTGGTTCAATCAAACCATATGTTTTATCTTTTCTCTTATAAACTACATTCACTTCAAAAGTCTCTGCATTACGGAATACAAAGAAACTATGCCCTAACAGCTCCATCTGTACACAGGCTTCCTCAACATCCATCGGCTTAATAGCGAATCTCTTACTCTTTGTAACCGTTACTGTTTCATGATTGTCCACATCTTCTTCCATGAACTCATCATTAAACTTCACTTCGCCCTTACCGTACTTGGAAATCTTCGTCTTATACTTGCGAATCATACGCTCCAGTAAATCTACTGCCATATCAATAGAAACATACATATCTGTACTTGTAGGTTCTACTCTTAAGATCGTTCCCTTCATAGGAATTGTAGCTTCTACTGTCTGATTATCCTTCTGCACGCTTAATGTGACCTGAACTTCTGTCTCTGGAGTGAAAAACTTCTCCAGCTTGCTGAACTTATCGTGTACAGCCTGCTTTAATCCCTCGGAAACCTCCAGATTCTTGCCGTAAATAATGTAACGCATACGATCACACTCCTTTTTTCTTATATTATAATTATTATACCAACAATTCTTCATTCTGGCAATGAATTATTTAAAAAAATCACACAAAACAGATGTTTTATATTGACGTGTTTTTTCCATTTTTTTCTTTTGTTTTTCCACTGTGGATATTGTGGATAACTCAGTGGATAAGTCTGTTTTTCAACATTTTTCAGTTTTTTTCTTCGTGGATAACTGCAAAGAGTTATACACCGACACTTTGTTCTTTTTTGCATTTTGTAAATTTATGTATATTTCATTGTCTATTATGCACAATTTTCAGCCATTTCTCATAGAGAAATCCGTTTTTAACCGTTTTCTGAAAGTATTCTTTATTATCCGACATTTCACCTAGAATTTTAGACTTTTCAGTCGAACCTCCTTACTTTTTCCGAAACAAAAGGCAGAATATTCCTGCAAAAATCGCAAAATCACTCATATTAAAAACCAGGTTACTGATTTTCTTCACTGGAAATTCAGGAAAACGAATATAATCTGTCACAGAACCTTTTTTCATTCTGTCTATAAAGTTACTAAGTCCTCCTCCAAGAAGTAACGCATAACCAAGTCCTGCAACACTCACTCTTCCTTTTTGCCGTTCTTTTCCCAATACGAACGCACAAAAGCAAAGCATGACACCGGATATCCCTTTTAATATCTTTGGATGTGAAGAAAGGATACCACTGGCTGCTCCTTTATTCTCTAGGAATTCAATTCTTGGAGACAACTTCCTTCTCCATCCATCCTGCATAGCATCTACCGTATTTATTCCCTCCCCAGACCTGGTAAAATGTTCTTTTCGATGCTTTCCTCTAAGAGAACTCCTGAAATATTCCTTTAAAAACTTATCTCCTGCAATAATCAATGTTACAATTATGAAATATATCACTTTGATACCTCCTGTGCATATGTTAAATTATACCTCAAAGAAAAGGACTGAGCTACGTTGCCACAACCAAATGCTTTTTTATCTGTGCGCGGACTTTCCCATACGTATCACACAAAAAATGGCGAAACCCCTGCGTTAAAAGATATTCACTTCGACCTTTTCACTGGCGAATTTGCAGCGATCATCGGACCTTCCGGCTGTGGAAAATCCACTCTTTTAGAGTTGATTGCCGGTCTGATTCCCTTACAAAAAGGAAGCCTTCGTTATCCCTTTTTAAATCAGCCGCCTTCCATCGGCTACATGCTGCAAAAAGACCATTTATTAGAATATAGAACTATATATAAAAATATCATTTTAGGTCTCGAAATACAACACCGTCTTACTGAAAAAAACTTAGAATATGTCCAGAAATTAATGCGGCAATATGATATTGCTGATTTTGCAGATTCTTATCCAAGAGAACTTTCCGGCGGAATGCGCCAGCGCGCTGCCCTTATCCGAACACTTGCCTTAAAACCGGACTTTCTTCTTCTTGACGAACCATTCAGCGCCCTAGATTACCAAACTCGGCTTGATGTCTCAGATGACATCGCAAAAATCATTCGCCAAAGCGGTGTCACCACCCTTTTAGTCACACATGATCTGTCCGAAGCAATCAGTATCTCCGACCGTATTATTGTACTTGGAAAACGTCCAGGCCACATACGATCAATCATAACAATTGATTTTGGATCAGAACACCAGCTTTCTTCCAAAGAAGCCCGCATTCATCCTCAATTTCAAAATTACTTTAACCAGATATGGAAGGAGCTGAAACATGATGAATGAATCAGCAAACAATCTATCAAAAGAACAACAATTCTATATGAAAAAAACAAGACAACATAAACACCTTGTCCTGTTCTTTCAAATTTTTATATTTGTATTTTTTATTATTTTATGGGAGATATCTTCCCATAACGGAATCATCAATGCCTTTATCTTCAGCAGCCCTTCCCGGATGCTTCTTGCCTGTCAGGAACTATTCCTCACCGGAGACCTCTTAAAACACATTGGCATCACACTTGCAGAGACGTTCGGCAGTTTTTTTCTCGTTGCCTCCATAAGTCTTCTTGTTGCCATACTCCTTTGGTGGAATACAACATTAAGTGAGATTTTTGAACCGTACTTTGTGATTTTAAACAGCCTTCCAAAATCAGCAATGGCTCCGATCTTTATCGTATGGCTTGGCAACAACATGAAAACCATTATCATCACCGCCATATCCGTTGCAATCTTTGGAAGCATCTTAAATCTTTTTACCAGCTTTCAGACAACCGACCCAGATAAATTAAAACTGATCTATACCCTGCATGGCAACCGATTTGACTGTCTTACCAAAGTTATTCTTCCGATCAACTTTCCTGCAATCCTTAGTATTTTGAAAGTCGATATTGGACTTTGCCTGATCGGAGTAGTTATTGGAGAATTTCTCGCCGCCAGAAAAGGACTTGGTTATTTGATCATCTATGGCTCACAGGTCTTTAAAATGGATTGGGTAATGCTCTCTATCGTGCTGCTTTGCCTGATTGCCGCATTACTGTATGGAATACTCAATCGACTGGAAAAACATTTTATTAACTCTTGATTTGTGTAGAAGACGAAAAAAGAAACAACGATACATTCCATCTGCTCTGTAGTCGCTGTATTTAAGATGCTCGTCCGCATCTTAAATACGCTCCCAAGCCGCATCTGGAATGTATCGTTGTTTCTTTTTTCTGTCTGTTTTAAATCCACAGATTTTTTAATATTATCCCAAGTCTACCTTTAAGTCTCCTTCTTTAATCCAGCCTTTTTTCCTCATAAACTTACCAATTGCCCAGCTTAAAAGAACAGGAAGTACAAAGCAGACTAAAATCATTCCTAACCAGTCAAATGCTCCAACGGCATATCCTTCTGGCATATTCGACCAGCCTGTGATAATCCCGATCGGACCTACTAAGCCCGCGGTTCCCATGCCGGAAGAAATCGCCGCACCGTTATTGCGAAGCTGGAAAATGCATGTGGCGACCGGACCTAAAATCGCGGAAGTAAGTACCGGTGGAATCCACAAGATCGGCTTACGCATCAGATTCGGTACCTGCAGCATCGACGTCCCAAGCCCCTGTGCTACGAGACCTCCCACTCCATTATCGGGATAGCTGATCACAGCAAATCCAAGCATATTACAACAGCATCCTACGGTAGCTGCTCCGCCGGCAAGCGCAAGCCCATTCCATACGCCCATAGAGATACTGCCATCTAAAACGCCTGCAAGAACGGCACCGCCACTGATACCAACTGCTGCGCAGATTGCTGCAGAGCTGATTGGAAGAGTAAGTACAACACCGACGACAACAGAAATAATGATTCCCATGAAGAATGGCTGTAAATTCGTTGCCCAGCCGATAAATGTACCAAGAGAATCACAGATTGTTTTGAAAATCGGTGCAAGTACCATGGCGCATCCTACACCGACAATAATTGTTACTGCCGGTGTGACAAGAATATCGATCTTCGTCTCTTTAGAGACAAGCTTACCAACTTCGCAGGCAATAATCGCAACAAACAAAACTGCCAGCGGTCCACCGGAACCGCCTAATGTATTTGTCGCCTGTCCTACCGCACATAAAGAAAATAACACTAGTGGTGGTGCATCTAATGCATAGCCGATCGCCGCTGCCATAGCAACTCCTGTTACCATGGTCGCATAATTACCAATCTGCCATAAAATCCAGCAAAAATGATTCCATGTACTAAGTCCTGCGACCTTTGCCGCTAACTCTCCCGTATCTGTCACTGATGCCAATGCTGCCATCAGACCTGTTGTGCCGACATTCTCTGCTAATGTCTTAATGATCGTCCCGATCAAGAGAGATGCAAATAATCCAAGAGCCATCGCTCCCATCGCATCAATCGCATATCTCTTAAAAGAAATCTCTACATTTTTCCTTTTTAGAAAGCTCTGCTTTCCTACACTTTGTTCTGTGTTGTTCTGATTCTTCATCTTTCTCTTTTTTCTTTCTCTTTCTTTTTATTTCTTTTTATTTTCACTATCTAAAGCCGGTCTTGAAATTCTTTAAAAACCTTATGGAATCTGACGAGATTTTTAAAAAATCTATACGGCTCCAAACAGTTACATTCTATAATACTCTTCACAGAAACGCAATGTTATTTTCGTAAATTTTTTACAGTGCAATACCTGTTCATGCGTATTTAAAAAGCGCTGGACATATGGCATAGAAAAAAGGAGAGACAGCAATGTCTCCTCTTTCATAGCAGCATTGCTGTCTCCTCTTTTTTGTCATAAAGGCAAATTATAAAAACTTTTATTTATATCATCGGATTACTTCTTTACAAACTTACATCTGTCAAGTCCATAATCAGATAACATCTTTTTGTAGGCTTTGTATTTACGTTTTGGTACATAAACCTTTGCGTGCTTCACTTCAATAAACACATGTGGTTTTCTTAACTGTTTTAACTTTGTACCTCTAAACACAATCTTTTCGAGCTTTTTATTCAGACAGAATGCGTGAGCTCCCATGAAGGAAACATTCTTTCCGATCGTAAGCTTCTTCACATTCGGACATGCATAGAATGCTTTATGTCTGATCTTTCTTACAGAATCCGGAATCACAATATTTCTGATCTTCTTATTCTTGATAAAAGCTCTCGTTCCAACGGAAGTTACATTGTACTTAATTCCATTCCATGCCACGCTCTTTGGAATAGAGACTTTCTTCGCACTGCGGCCTTTTACAAATCCGATCACTTCCACTTCTCCGCTTCCGTCAACCATTGTGTTTGTCACTTTATATCTGTAAATACCATTTGTAATCACATCACCTTTTCGCAGTCCGACAAGCAGATTACAAGACGCGCTCTTACCACTTTCTGTTGTAACTGTAATCGCAAGCTTACCTGGTGCGATTGCCTTTACATTACCATTCTGGTCAACTGCTGCCATAGCAGGCTGTGAACTCTTCCAGCTTAACCAATCTGTGCTGTTTTCCGGTGACAGATATGCTATAAGCTGTTCTCTGGCATTAGGAGAAAGGACGATACTATTTTTATTGAGTCTTACTCCAGTTGCCGGAATCTTATTACTTACTATGATCTTTCCTGCCGGTTCATCCATATACGTATCTGTAATTGCATATTTCACTGTATAGGTCACGTCTGCTTTTCCACCGATATTTGAAGGGACATCCAAGGTCGCTTTCTGTGTGCCGGCATTACCTTTCGTATCTTTTTCATCGATCAGCTTACCGGATGCATCAAACAGACCAACCTTCATAGCGTTTTCAAGACATTTACCTTCCAATGCCACTTCATTCTTTCCTGCGGTAGCAATCATTCTTTCCGTTACGTTTACTGACTTTACTTTCGGTCCTACCCAGACTTTTACGCTAGAAACAATATCCTGGCCATTCTCATCCTGCACTGTAGTTGTCGTACTGCTATTTACTGCCATTGCAGAAATCGTAATGTATCCATATTTATTACTGGTCTTTAAAATGTTCTTTGCTGTATCTAACTTACAATCTGTTCCATTCGCATCCAATGAATATGCAATCTTTGCCGGATAAGCCTTTAATTCTTCTTCACTGTACGCTTCTTCTAAATCATCATAACAAATTGCTTTTAATGTTGTTACATCTAACACAGTGTTAAATGCAATAGCTTCAGGAACATCTTCTAATACGATTTTCTGAAGTGAACGCACTCTTGGTACTTTCAATTCTAAAGCGTTACTTATGACTTCTTTATTCAGTCGATTCGTTGCTTGAACAGTAATATTGGCCTTCTTACCGGCTTCTACCGCAGCAATTATATTATTTCTATCAAATCGAAATGCCTTTTCATTATCAGAATTCCATGTAAGCGGTACACCGTTTAGATTATAGTCTTCTTCGTACTGATCCAGTCCCTTTACGATAAAATACTCGGAAACATAAGCATTCTCTCCATTTTTCAATGTAGCATCTGCATCTTTTTGTTCTAGTTTTAATTTATCAAGAACTGGTTTTTGTCTCACATTTAAAGTAAACTGCGCTGCCAGCGCTTTCTCACCATTTACATTTGTAAATGTTCCCTTTAAAATAACATTTCCAGTTTCACCATAATCTACAGTTCCCTCTGTTACTGACAGATTCTTTGCTTTCGAATCAAAAGATACCTGCGCACTCTTAATCGTTCCCTTATCCGTCAGTTCCCATGTAATGCTATCGACTTCTTTTGCAGAAAGTTCGTAAGGATCTCCATTCTGGTCTTTGGCAGTAAACTTCACCTTGGAAAGATCATAAACTTCGCCTTCTCTTACTACTGCAGAATCTCCGGTATATAATTCCTTTACATATGGTTTGGCGATAACATTAAAGTTGATGGTGTTCGATTCAACCATGTTTTCCCCTTCACCCACAGCAAGCTGTAATGTATCAGAACCTTTTACAAGCCCAAGCAGTGTATCCGCAGTTACTGCAGAATACTTTCCACCGGTAATCCACCGGTACGTTTCCTTTGTCCAGTCATAAGACTCACCATACTGGTCAAGCGCTGTTACTGTTACATCCTTCTTCAAATCACTTTCATAAGCACTTCCAATACCTATACCATTCGTTTCAAGGTCTGTTTGAATCGTAACCGAACTTAACTTTCTTGCTGGTTTTACATTAAGCTCTACTACATTAGATGTCACGTTATACTTTTGAGAAACTGCCGTAATCTTATATATTCCCGCCTTACGTATCGGAAGTTTATTCTGAGAAAGTTCTGTAAAGGCTGCACTCTGCCCATCAATCTCTACTGCCCATTTCACATCAGAAGTATCCTTCCACTCGCCATCATACTGATCGAATGCTTTTACAGTCAGTTTAGATAAATCAATCTCTTTTGGAGTTCCCTGGTCATTATAAATAAAACTCTCTAACGTAGCCGGCTGCGTGTCATCAGAAATCGTAAGGGTTGTTAATGCCTTCTTCGGCAACGACTTTACACTAATCCATTCTGAATGCTTCCCACGATAAGTCGCACGAATCTGGAATGTTCCACTCTTTGTAAAGGAAAGCTGATTATTCTCAAGCTTAATTCCATCTTCCTCATCCAGTCTTGATTCCCATACGATCGGTGCACCGGAAATCTTTTTATCTGTGCTGTCTAATGCATAACCTTTGATATCTTCATTGCCAAACAGATTTACCGGTGTTTCTCCCACATAAGTAGTTACCGTTCCTTCTGCCTGCACACTTCCGTCAAATGGCTTTGTCGTCACATTCACTTTAATTCTTGCGGTTGAATCAAGAAATTCATTCGTTGATGGAGAAGATTTTTCTAAACTCGTATAGACATCTTCATCAATCACATATTTGAGATACAGCGTTCCTTCTTCTTCCCCTGCTGTAAGAATCTCTTCACCTGTCGCAGTATTTCTTTCAATCGATGCCTTCTTACTTCCCGTCAATTCATGTCCTTCGGTATCCGTAAGTATCCAATGTCCCTTATCCTGATCAAATCCATAATAATCAACATCATTTTCATTCGTTCCATTCAAAGTAACTGTACTAAGATCAAATGTATCCCCGCCGATCATATTCAATGTCTTCACACCGTTAACCACTTTGATATTCTTTAACGGATATAACGGTACGATCGCATTAATATTAGAATTCATACTCACTGCATCATAGCTGAGTACTCCGCCTGTCACAGACATTGGACACTTCGTTGCCAGCCAGGTTACCTTATCTTTCAAAGTTACCTCTCCGTTACTTACAGCTCTTTGGATTGCCTTAGCAGACTGATTGATCGAACTTCTAACTGCCTTGCCATTCTTCGTATTCTGACCGGATGTCCCACTTCCTGATGTATCTTCCGTATAATAAAATGTTATACTGTTCATCGAAGCAATAATGTCGTCACTTACCCCTTCATTTTTCAAGGAGTTCTTCTCCGCTTCGCCAATCGGCTGAATCACTTTACTGTAACGTCCTGATGAACTATCATATCCCATTTCATTATCTACAGCATCACCATTACTATCTTTTACCTGTCCCGAATACAGATTATACGTTTTCCCTGATAACTTATAAACAGATCCCATTGTAATCAATGTTTCGTAATCTACAGGATATTCTTCTTCTAAATCTTTCGATTCAAATGTTTGCTGGATCTCACCTTTATCATCAACCAGGACTCGATGAATCCTAACCTTCGCCGTCTCCACGCCAACATCTTCCTCATTGATTGTTCCACTTAAAATATCTTTCCATTCCAGTCCAGTTAATTCATCCGCAGAAGAACCATCATTACGCTTTTCTGTCCATCCATAAGTTTGTCCATACGACTGCTCGTAGTTTTTCGTTGCGGTATATCTGACTGCACGATTATACAGATTATCCATTGCCGTTATCCCGCCTTTTGCAGAGGAAGAGCCAAATATTGTACTAAAATGACTCTGACGATAACCGGAAGTACTAAAAGACTGTACCGCTGCACTGTCATCATATACAACACCAGACAAAGAGAAGATCGCCACTTTATAAGTAATCGCAACCGGACAGTCATATCCTAACTCTATATTCGTTACTGCCTTAGATGACTCCATTCCAACAGCCGTCTGTGCCGGAAGTGTCATACTTGAAGACACTTTATTCTCTGATGTTTCACTATATTCCTTTGTTTCGGAATAAGCTGTAGATAATGCCTGTTCACACGTCACTTCCAGCTTTAAGGTCTGTTCTACTTCACCAAGAAGAGGAATTCCTCCCGAAAGTGTTGTTTCAGAACCAATCATCTGGCTATAAGAATAACTTTTTCCAGTTTCAAGAGTATTTGAGGTCGTCACAGAATTCGACTGCGTAAATTCCATACCGACATCTGCTTCCTGTTTCGATTCATTCTTATAGTAGCTAAGTACCGGATTATTCTTCCCACTTGTTTTATATTTGACACCGGAAACATTATTATCTACTGCCTGCTGCAAAGAATCATACTTCTGTGCCTTTGTAACATATTCCAGCCCTTCTCCTGCAAGCACAGATAACTGGAAATCATAAAAAGCAATACCAAACGAATTGTAATTATATTTATAAGTCTTTCCTGCCCTGTCTACGCACGTCACAAGCGTATATAAAACATCCTGCGGTGTCTCATCATTAAGCTGGCTTAATGTGTCATCTCCATCCGTTGCTTTCAGTACATCACTGCCACTGATTTTTCGATTAATCGCTCCCGCAATCTCATCTGCTGCCTCCTGGCGTACTTTTTTTAAATCCGTAGCATAAGAAAGCCCTTTCCATTTTGTGTAATCATTCTTTCGGCTTCCAACAGTACCTTCTTTTGTCTGCGCTAATGCATATGCCAGATCCGCGTATCCACTTCTCTCCCGGTTCGAGCTTCCTGTAAAGTTCTTCTTAAATCCACCGCCAGCATTCACTCTTGCTGTATAATGGCTATGCGTTCCATAAATCTGTTCTGCAAGAGAAGCCCACTGGCCAAGCACACTGTCGCTTCCATCAGCCATATCCTTCCCACTCTGTAAAACGGCCTGTAAAAAAGCAAGCTGATTTGTCGGATCGGTGCGCCCCGTCTTGCTGCCATCATGAATGTCAAAATATGTCTTTCCATCAATCACTACTGACCGGATTCCCACGCGGTTCTTTGCTTCATGTTCCGCACCATCTGCAAACCGGTACTGCACTCCCACCTTAGAAGCCGCCTGGGTTCTAATTGGAGATGCCAGGCCAACCACGACCGGTATCGTAAGCATCACTGTAAGAATACCTGTTAACAACTGCCTTGTTCCTTTGTACTTCATACTCTCACCTCTTATTCTTATACAATAATTTCCCATACAACATTTTTATTCCTGTTGTTTATGTGCCTTCCTGTCTCGAAACCGAATACAAATCACCGTAAAAATAACTCCTGCCACAAAAGCTATTATACCAATAATCACATAAACATCTGCTCCATTCCGCAGGAGAACAGATCCATACCCGTCATTAACCGTAGGAATTCCGGATACATGTGCCATTTGAAGCAGGATTCCCATACATACCGTTAATCCAGCAATCAGAACTGTCATACTGCCAAGTATCCTTCTGTCATATCGATTGCGAAGAACATTCATCCGCCGGTGAATCTTGCACCGTCTGATCTCCCTTTGATTCATTCCCTCCCTCCTTCCTCATTCTTTTTTTGCAAATGATACATATTTGCAAATCTTATTTATATAAAGACATATAAAAAAAAATCCTTTCACCTATTTTGAAAAAATCAAAAATAAATGAAAAGATCTGAAAAGATTTTTAACCTGTTCTATATATTCTACATCGAATACTTATTCATTTTTATCAGCAAATGCCATCCTATGATCAATAGCACAATCATAACAGACGGAAACAGATATCCAATCCATTTCCATATTCCATCTGCCGAAACAAGTAAATTAAAAATAGCATGAAAAGCACTACTAGCCCCAAGCAAACCGATTGTTCCTGTCACTTTCAAAAAACCCCAGCAAAATATATAAGCCATTCCAAAACC
>UMFX01029415.1_pt1 | contig 23916 bp, 19 predicted proteins | sample 1965131 | NCBI WGS metagenome assembly UMFX01 (sample SAMEA4836058, study PRJEB28245) | human gut metagenome | biome: gut microbiome; material: fecal sample | place: Denmark | collected 2008 | reverse complement strand
CTGATATAGCCTCCGGCAGGATTGCAGAGATGCGCAGAAGAAGTATGTCATGCATTGCATGACGCGCATCTCGCAGCAAGAATGCCGGGGCATTCTTGAAAAATAAATCAAAAAATATTGATGAAGTCTACCCATCAGAGTTTTTTCATTGTATAATATTTTATCATACGGAGTCACTTTTCTTTGTAATGTTTTGTGGCAAATTCATTATACATCAGAAAGTTCGGTATGATATTTTTTTACAAAAAAGTTGTAAAGTGGTGTTATATAATATACGTAAAGGATAATAAAATGCAGGGATATGGATTAGTTTTTGATCAGGTATTTGGAACATAAACTACATATACATAATAAAACCATGATTGATAAATTAAATTGTGGAAAGGAATAATATGCAGCAAAAAAATTTAAATCAAGTGAATCATATTTTAAAGAGAATCTGCTGTTTCTGTTTGAGCATATTTGTATTATGCCTAACTTTATCGGTTTGTGTTCCTGTAAATGTAGCAGCAACAACAGGTCAATCGGTAGTGGATGATACAACGCAACAGGAAACAAAAAAAGCAGACACGCAGAGGAAGAAGCAGAGGATCATACGTGTCGGTTCATTTGAAGATACTTTTAATTATGTCGATAAAAACGGTGTCAGACGAGGATTTGGTTACGAACTGATGCAGGCGCTCGCAGGCTATGCCGGATGGAAATTCGAGTATGTGAAATGTGACTGGTCCAACTGTTTTGATAAGCTTGAAAATGGTGAGATTGATGTCATGGGCGATATCTCTTACACCGATGAACGTGCACAAAAGATGCTTTTTTCAGAGGAGCCGATGGGCGAGGAAAACTATGTTCTTTATGCGGATCTGTCACATACGGATATTATGACATCTGATTTCAAGTCTCTAGATGGGAAACGTGTAGGTGTACTCATGGGTACAGAATCAGAAATTATGCTGACAGAGTGGGAGAATAAGAATGGCATACATACAGAGCATGTAAATGTGTATAATAATGACGATGTCGAAAAGAAATTAGCGAATCATGAGGTTGATTGTTTTGTGTCTCTAGAGGAATCCATCTGGTCTGAACAGGGAATATCATCTGTTACCAATGTTGGTAAATCAGGTATATATTTTGCAATAAACAAAGAAAGAAGCGATATCAAGACGGAGTTGGACTGGGCTATGAGTCAGTTGGATAAAGACAGTCCTTTTTTTAAGACAGATTTGTATAAGAAGTATTTTACTCTTGATTATATCCAGATTCTTACAGGCAAAGAAAAATCATGGCTGGAAGAACATGGGCCTATAAAGATAGGATTTTTGAATAATGATACGGCGGTATTTTCTATGGACGAAGAGACTGGAAAACTTACCGGTACACTGACGGAGTATATCTCTTACGCAAAAGACTGTTTGGGAAATCAGACGCTGGAATTTAATATACAGTCATATGACGATTATGACGAAATGCTTCGGGCATTACAGGAGCATGAAATTGACATGATTTTTTATGCGAGCAGAAATCCTGACCTTGCAGAAAAAAAAGGTTATGCACTTACAAATACAGCCTGGACCTACAGCCTGATGGCAGTAACTGACGAGAAATATTTTAATGAGAATGAGGTATATACAGTAGCTGTGCCAAAGGAAAAAGAAGCCTTAAAGCAGCATATGGCTTTCAGTTATCCCCAATGGAAGTTTGTAGATTGTGATTCACTTGCTGATGCGGCAGATATGGTCATGAATGAAAAAGCAGACTGTTTTCTCATGGGAACCAGCCAGGCGCTGAAATATGATAACGATCGAGATTTCAAGAGTGTTCCACTTACAAAAACAATGGAAGCATGCTTTGCAGTAAGTGGAGGAGAGGGACATCTTTTGTCGATACTGAATAAAACCTTGAAGGCCATGCCGTCAGATATGCTTACAAGTGCACTTGCTATTTATGACAGTACAGCAGATAAGGTAACATTTTTGGATTTTGTAAAAGACAATATGCTTGCTTTTTTTGTCGCCACAGGATTTTTTGCACTCAGCATAATTGGCATTATCCTCGTACTTTTAAAAAAGGCAAGGAAAGCAGAATCTGTTGCAAAGCTTGCGGCAAATGATACACAAAAGCTCAATAATAAACTGGAAATCGCTCTGAAAAAAGCAGAAGCTGCCAGTCTCGCAAAGACCTGTTTTCTTAATAATATGTCGCATGATATCCGTACTCCTATGAATGCAATTCTGGGCTATGCACAGCTTATGGAGGATGAACTAAAAGAAAAAGAACTGCCTGAAACTTCAGAACATTTGGAAAAACTGCAGCAGTCAGGAAAGCTTCTTTTGTCAATCATAAATAATGTACTTGATATGGCCCGGATTGAGAGTGGAAAAATGGAAATTGATGAGAACTATGGCCGGATTGAAGAAATCCGGCAGACTTTATTTGAAATATTTGATGATGAAGCAAAGAAAAAGAATATTGCACTTCATTATACGATAAATGTAGAGCATGAGCATGTGCTGACAGATACTATCAAAGTAAAAGAAATATTTGTCAATATCCTGAGCAATGCCTTAAAATATACTCCGGCTGGTGGTTCTGTTATGATGAACGTAGCTGAATTACCATGCGATGAGTCTGGGTACATGATCGTGAGGACCAGAGTGAGCGATACCGGAATCGGTATGAGTGCGGATTATCAGACAAGGATCTTCGAGGCATTCACACGTGAGCAGAACACTACAAAGAGTAAAATCGCAGGAAGTGGACTTGGAATGTCAATAGTTAAGAAATATGTTGAACTGCTTGGTGGAACAATAACTGTAGAGAGTGAGCTTGGAAAGGGTAGCACCTTTACAGTTACATTAAAGCATAGGATAGCGGATGCAAACTATTATGTAAAAAAACACGTTGAAAGTTCTGGAACAGGCAGTGAAGTCCTTGAAGGCAGGAATATCCTTTTGGCAGAGGACAATGATCTGAATGCGGAGATTGCAGAAGCAATACTTGAACGTGCTGGTCTTAAGATAGAACGTGTGGAAGATGGTATTCAGTGTGTAAATAGGATAACAAAGATGCCGGCAGGAACATATGATATAATCCTCATGGATATCCAGATGCCCAAAATGGACGGTTATAAAGCAACACAGGCAATCAGGAATTTACCAGATAAGGATAAGGCGAGGATACCTATCATTGCAATGACAGCAAATGCATTTGAAGAAGATAAGAGAGAGGCTATTGCAGCTGGAATGGATGGTCATATAGCAAAGCCGATCCAAGTCGATAAGTTGCTGTCGATGTTAGCGGAAATGATCAGGAAACAAGAAAAGTAGTACATATAGAATAGGTATCTAAAATTAAGGAATAGGATATGAGAAAGAATCGAAAGAATAGCTCCCGTACCCGAGGAAACAGAATTTGTATTGCTGCATTTCTTCTGACTTGCAGTCTTATGCTGGGAGGATGTGGAGTAAAGAAAGAGAAAGCGGCTGATAGTGAACTGCCGGAGATTATTATTGGAATGGATTATTTTGAACCTTACAGTTATCAGACAAGTGATGGCAAATATAAAGGTATTGATGTGGAACTTGCTAAGGAAGCATTTCAGAGGCTGGGATATCAGCCAAAGTTTGAGAATATAGTCTGGGAAGATAAGGATGAACTTTTGGCAGATGGAACAGTAGACTGTCTGTGGAGCAGCTATTCCATGAATGGAAGAGAAGACAAATATCAGTGGGCAGGTCCATACCTGTACAGCCGCCAGATGGTAGTTGTAAAAAATGAGAGCGAAATCCAAACACTTTCGGATTTGAAAGGAAAGAGGATTGCAGTGCAGGCAACTACAAAGGCAGAGGATCTTTTTCTTCATAATATTAAGTCAGATCTTCCACAGATGCAGCAGGTGAACTGTTTTTCTACAACGAATGAAATTTATGCGGCACTTAGAAAGAATTATGTAGATGCGATTGCCGGGCATGAGGCAATGCTTGGCAGTCTGGTGAAAGAAGGTAAGGATGCTTACCGAATGTTGGATGAAAGTATTTATAAATCAGAACTTGGAGTGGCTTTTAAAAAAGGAACGCACGAGGAAGTTGCAGCAGATCTTACAGAAACACTTAAAAAATTGCAGAGGGAAGGAATTACAGAAAAAAAAGTTTGATAGAAATGCATGTTTACTGGTGTTTACGCTGATTTTTGTTGGAATCCTAATCTTTTCTCTGCTGACAGCAAGTGATAATAAGAAGCTAAATCGTACACTGAATGAGACATTTGACTTTGTAAAAACGCGGATTGAAAGTTATGAGATTTATGATACGAATGATCAGGTGAAGAGTCTGGTACGTCTTATGGATAAAACAACAGAATTGAGCCGTGTCATAGCGCAGGAAGGGAATTTTAGAGCAGAAATGCTGGATAAGTACGCAAAAGAACAGCGTCTGACAGGAATACTTGTGCTAGATAAGAAGCTGAAGGTGATAGAACAGACTACGAGGGATGGAGATGCGACGCCGTTGTGGCAGAAGCTGATTGAAAGTGATTATGTACGTGATATTGTCGAACATCCGGAAAAAACGTATACGACCCGTCTGAGAAATGAAGGAAAACTCTATGATTTTGCAGCGGTGGCAAGGCAGGATGCGTCAGGTATCTTAATTGCATATGCGCAGAAAGAGGAAGTAAATGAGATAAACGGAGACCTGACGATGGCATCGTTGTTTTCAAATTTTCCTTTTGAAATGAATGGATGTGTTGCAATCTGTGATGAGGATAAGATTGTCAGTACAAATAAACAGAACCTTGTTTCTAGTTCTGTAGAGGGCGCAAAGTCTTTGTATGAAAATGAATTTAAGTCAGGTGGAAATGTAATCGTCCATCTTCGTTCAAAGAATGGAAATTGGTACGGGCGCCAGGAGAAGATAAAAGACTATAATGCATACGTTTTTTCCCGAAACATCAGGTATACATTACACGCAATACAATATGCGTGATCTATGCTCTGCTTGCACTGCTTATTTTCTTATTTTATCGAGTGCTAAGGAACAGAACAGAAAAAAGAAGTATCCTTCAGGATCAAAAGAGACTTCGCGTGATCAATGCACTTGGTCATGCCTATTCCTCTATTTCTCTTGTAAATTTAAAAACAGAGGAAATAGAAATCGTAAAATCTTCAAAAGATATGAAGCCGGATCAGCAAGGGGACATACTCTCTAAAGCACATCTGGAAGAACTGATACAGCAGGTTATTGCAGAACCATTTCAGGAAGCCTATTGGGAATTTGTTGATATGAGTACGGTGGCAAAGCGTCTGGAAGAACACGAAACGTTGAGTTTTACAGCGCAGACAGTAGATGAAAAATGGCTGACGATAATCATTGTACCGCAGGGATATGATAAAGATGGAAAATTGAATACTGTTCTGGTTGCGAACCGTGATATGACAGAAGAAAAAGAACATGAGATAGAACAGGATAAGAATCTGAGAAATGCACTTGCAGCCGCTGAACATGCGAACCGGGCGAAGACAGCGTTTTTAAATAATATGTCTCATGATATCCGCACGCCGATGAATGCGATTATTGGATTTACTGCACTTGCAACAACACATATTGGCAGTACAGAGCTTGTTTTGGATTATTTGAAAAAAATTCAGACATCCAGTCAACATCTGCTTAGTCTGATCAATGATGTGCTGGATATGAGCAGAATTGAGAGTGGCTCTGTCAGGATTGAATATACAACGGTACATTTGCCAGATATTCTGCATGATTTAAGAACAATCATTCAGGGATCTGTTTATTCTAAGCAGCAGGATCTTTATATTGATACACAGGATGTATTTCATGAAGATATTATTATCGACAAGCTGCGTTTGACGCAGGTACTTCTGAATATTATCAGTAATGCTGTGAAGTTCACACCAGTCGGCGGGATGATTAACATTCGCGTTTTGGAGAAACCGTGCAGAAGAGAGGGATATACAACAGTAATCTTTAGTGTGAAAGATAACGGAATCGGAATGTCACCGGAGTTTTGTAAGCAAGTGTTTGACTCATTTTCAAGAGAACATACTGTTACGGAGAATGGAATCAGAGGAACCGGTCTTGGGATGGCGATTACCAAAAATATCGTGGATATGATGGGAGGTACGATTCGGGTTGAAAGTGAAGTTGGAAAAGGAACAGAGTTTACAGTTATACTTGAATGTGAAACATCAGCAGTAACGGTAAAAAGGGAACCTATTCCGGAACTGAAAGGTGCCAGAGCACTTGTGGTGGACGATGATGCGGAAACATGCATGAGTGTAAGCAAGATGCTGCGTGAGATCGAGATGACAGCAGATTGGACTACTTCCGGAAAAGAGGCAGTACTTCGTGCGAGAGAAGCTTATGAACAGAATCAGGAATTTAAAGTTTATATCATTGACTGGCTGATGCCGGATATGAATGGAATCGAAACTGTCCGAAGAATCCGCATGGTAGTCGGACCGGAGAGTCCGATTATTATTCTGACTGCTTATGACTGGTCAGATGTTGAACAGGAGGCAAGGGAAGCGGGAGTCACTGCGTTCGTATCAAAACCACTGTTTCTTTCCGAATTGCGGGAAGTGCTGATGAGTCCGGAACAAAGAAAACTCATTCAGAATGAGAATCAGAAGATTCAGGCAGCGAGTCAGAGAAGCTATGCAGGGAAGAAAGTTCTTCTTGTAGAGGATAATGAGCTGAATCGTGAGATCGCAACAGCAATCATGGAGGAAATTGGCCTGAATGTGGATGTTGCTGAGGATGGCACGGATGCTGTGAATATCATGTCATCTGAAAGAGGCAGCAACTATGATCTGATCTTCATGGATATTCAGATGCCAAAGATGGATGGATATACAGCGACAAGGGAGATACGTACATTGAATAGTACAAAATGTGCGAATATACCGATTATCGCGATGACGGCAAATGCTTTTGAGGAGGACCGTAAAAAAGCGATCAAAGCAGGTATGAATGGTCATATTGCAAAACCAATCAGTTCAGAGGTAATTCTGGAGAATCTGGATCAGATTTTTGGAAGATAAAATGAGAGGAGAAAAGTATGAAGATCAAAAAGATACGAAGGGTATGTCTCGTTTTGCTCTGTATAGCAGTAACTGGGATTGTGGGATGTGGGAAAAAAGATGTGAATTCAAAGAAACATGAACCTATTACCTTCATGGCCCCTTATATGGATGTTGATAGCTTTATAAAAGAAGTGCATAAAACATATCCAGAGGTTAATATTAAAGTAGTTCCATACAGTGGGGCAAATACAACGGTATACCTAAATACGATCATGGAGGAAAATGATCTGCCGGATATCTGTACACTTACGCTCTATGACCCGGAACAGCAGGACCTCAGTGACAAGATGCTTGATCTTTCAGGATATGCTTTTACGGATAATTATGTAGAGTCTCGTCTCAAAGAGGTATCAGATGACGGGGCAATCTATATGCTTCCGTCTGCGTATAACTGTTTCGGTATTACTTATAACAAAACATTGTTAAAGAAATATGGATGGACACTTCCGCAGTCTTTTGGGGAACTTAAACAGCTTGCAAAAGAGGCAGAGAAAGCAGGGGTTCAGTTATGCCTGCCCCAGATTCAGTATCCGGGATATGGTTTTCAGTATTTATGTAATATTGCCGACACAGGATTTTTAAGTTCTCTAGATGGAAGACAGTGGCAGAAGGATTATTTGTCAGGAAAAGCAAATGTCAGTACGACAAAGGGCATGATGGACAGCATGGAATATATCGAGAAATGGAAAGATCTTGGTATGCTCGATGGCAGTAACAGTGATCCAATTGATGATGCAGTAACAAGAGAGGATTTTATCAAGGGAAATACTCTGTTCATGCTTGGCTCACAGAATGGTATTACAGACTCAGATGCTACAACAGATGAATTCGGGCTGATGCCGTATCTTTCAGAAGATGGAAGTAAAAATGTCTACATATTATCGGTGGGTCGTTATTATGGACTGAATAAACAGCTTGAGAACGATTCACAGAAGCTTGAAGATGCGTTAAAGGTGATGGAAGTGTTGTCTACGGTGGAAGGAACATCTTCCCTTTATCCAGAGGAATCACTAAAAGCAAGTCTTCTGCCATTTAAGGATGCAAAAGCAGACGATACCTATTATGGTGATATTGCAGAGGCGATCAATGCAGGAAATACAGCACCGCTTATTTACACAGGATGGGAAAATACACTGGTTACTACAGGAACAAAGATGCTGGAATATATGCAGAACAAAGCAACGATAAAAGATGTAGTAAAGCAGCTTGAAGATGACCAGAAAAGCGTGGTAAATAATAAACCGGAAGTTATTACTACGACAACGGAAGATATTTCACAGAAAAACTGTGCGAAATTGGTAGGCAGATGCTTTGCACAGGCAACGAACAGTGATCTGGCGCTTGTTTCTCTCGGAACATGGATCAGTGGAAATGGATTGGAGCAGAATAATGACGGTGTGAGTGGGAAATTGTATACAAAAGATATTACTGTTGATGATCTCAGTACTATTATTCCTACAGGCTGGTCTCGGACAATCCAGACCGTCAGATTAACAGGAAAACAGATTCAGGATTTATATAAAGAGGGATACGATGCAGTTGGTACAGGAAATAATTACTCTTATATATTAGTAAGTCCGATGAAACTGGAAGAAGATAAGACCTATCAGGTTGCTATTTCCGGAATCAGTGATAAACTAAAATCAGAAACGGAAGTAACAGACAGTGGCATTGTAGGTATAGATGCCGCAAAAGAGTTTTTTGGAAAGTTTAAGACTTTAAGTGAAGCAGACGCTGAATGGAAATGATTGGAGGAGAAGAATGCAGAAGGCAAACGATTACCGAAACTTAATATTGGGCTGTTGTATGACTGGTATAGCGATGCTTTTGGCATTCTTTTTCCTGTATCAAACTTATATTCAGAATATTATCTATGAGGAACGATTGAATCAGATGGAAGAGGTTACTCATCAGATGTTTCAAAATCTGGAGGATGTGATCGATTCCCACTGGAACCGGGTAACGGAAGAATGTAATTATCTGCGAGAAGCAAATGTACAGACGATAGATGAACTCTGTAAATATATGAAAAAGAAGTATGAATTATCAGCATATGAAGAGCAGAAGATTACATTGATGGCAGTGGATTCAGAAGGCGGATATTATACAGAACGTGGAAACAGAGGACTTTTTCGTGATCTCGATTATTTTGAAGATAATCCTAAGCAGATTAGTTTCGTTTTTGATTCTATGACAGATAATCAGTCAGAGATGGTGTTTCTAAAACGTCTGTCAAAACCGATACAGCTTCAAAATAGAAAAAAGAAAACGACGATTCGTTATTTTGGAATTGCTCAGAACATGGAACAGTTAAATCCTTATTTTAACTGCGATGCATATGACAGGAATAATAGTGTATATGTTTTAGATGATAATGGATTTAAACTGTTCAATAGTAATAAAGTGGAACTGATTAAGGGGCATAATGTATTTTCTGTTTTGCAAAAGATGAAATATCTCCATAATTCTTCTTTTGCAAAAACAAAGACGGAACTGGAAGAAAAAGGCTGTAGTTATTCTAATGCAGTACTGGATGGAACAGAATATTTTTATGCACTAAAAAGAATGGAAAATGCCGAATGGACACTGATTTTTCTTGTTCCGGCAGAGTATGTTGCTACGAATACATTAGAACTTGTCAATTTTATCATGTTATTTATCGTTATATTTACGGTTATCGTAGCTGTCTGTGTTATACTGGGAATTTCTTTTGTTATGCGTAGAAATCAGCAGGAAGCAATTCTTGTGGAACGAGAAAATAATATCAAACTGGAAAATGTAAATACAGAACTGCGGAAGGCGAATCTGGCGGCAGAAGAGGCTTTTCAGGTGGCACAGGAAGCGAACAGATCAAAGAGCAGTTTCCTTGCAAATATGTCACATGATATTCGTACACCGATGAATGCGATTATTGGTATTATATCATTGCTAAGACATGATGCGGATGATAAGGCAAAGGTAATAGAGTATGCAGATAAAATAGATACATCATCACAGCATCTGCTGGGAATCATTAATGATGTTTTGGATATGAGCAAGATTGAGGCAGGAAAAACTATTTTTAAGTACACTGATTTTTCTATTTTGGATTTTATGGAGGAACTTAATACAATATTTCATTCACAGATAGATGAAAAAAATCAGACACTTACGTTTATGAAAGGAAACATCCGGCACGAGTGGGTGAATAGTGATCAGGTTCATCTAATGCAGATTTTCAGTAACCTGCTTTCCAATGCAGTAAAGTATACACAGGAGGGTGGAGCAATCCAGTTTTTAGTAGAAGAATGTGAGACCAATTCTTTTGTCTATGCAAAGTACCGTTTTTTAGTCAGTGATAATGGTATGGGAATGTCGGCTGATTTCAAAGACAAGATTTTTGATGCATTTACCCGCGCGGAAAACTCTCTTACAAATAAGATACAGGGAACCGGTCTTGGCATGGCTATCACCAGAAATCTGGTTGAAGCGATGGGAGGTACCATTGATGTGGAGAGTGAGCCGGGACAGGGAAGCTGTTTTGAAGTGCTTATGGATTTGAAAATCGCAGAAGAAAGGTCTGTTTCACTAGCATCTCAGGTAGAAAAAGAGGAGCCGGATGTCAATATCCTAAAAGGAATGAGGTTCCTTTGTGCTGAGGATAATGAGTTAAATGCAGAAATCCTTATGGAACTGTTAAAGATTGAGGATGCCGAGTGTACGATTTGTGAAAACGGCGAAAAGGTTTTAGAGACATTTGAACAGTCTGCTCCGGGGGATTATGACATGATTTTGATGGATGTGCAGATGCCTGTTATGAACGGCTATGAAGCAACAAAAGCAATCCGCAGAAGTTCACATGAACTGGCAAAGACAATTCCGATCATTGCCATGACCGCCAATGCGTTCTCAGAAGATATACAACATTCTCTGGCAGCCGGTATGACTGCACATATTTCAAAACCAGTGGAGATGAGGGTACTCAAAAAGACGGTAAGAAATATAAAATCTGGGGGGCGAAACGCAAGCCATTGAATAGTAACAAGTAAACAGATGAATACAACAGTTTGTTAAGGAGGCAATGGCATAATGGGAAATTATCTGAATCCGGGGAACAGTGGTTTCTCAAATATGAGAAATGATGTTTATGTTGATAAAACAGAAATGATAAGACTGATCAATCAAACAATCAACACGCCACGAAATCTGACATGTATTAGCAGACCAAGACGTTTTGGAAAGTCATTTGCAGCTAAAATGTTATGTGCATATTATGATAAGACTTGTGATTCTAAAGAGTTGTTTGATGATCTTAGAATTGCAAAAGCGGATGAATACTTAAAATACCTGAACAAGTATGATGTGATTTACCTGGATATGGCTAGTGTTCTTGGTGTGACATCACCAGAAGATGCAGTCTCCTATGTAAAGCGAAATATAACGGAAGAAGTTCTGGAGATTTATCCGGAAGTAAAAGAAGCCGAGGCATTGTTTGATACGTTGGCAAATCTGGTGACTTATACAGGAAATAAAATTATCATGATTATTGATGAGTGGGATTCACCGATTCGTGAAAATGGTAAAAAGATAGAAATACAAAGAGAGTATCTGTTATTTTTACGCTCTTTATTTAAAAATAGTGGAACGACGGATAAGATTTTTGCAGCAGTATATATGACAGGAATTCTGCTGATTAAAAAAGATGGATCACAGTCTGCGATTTCTGATTTTGAAGAATTTACGATGGTAAAACCGAGAAAGTTTGCGCCATATGTAGGATTTACAGAGCAGGAAGTAAAGGATTTATGTAGAGAGTATCAAATAGATTTTTCAAAGATGAAGTTATGGTATGATGGATATTCATTTCCGAATGCAAACTCTATTTATAATCCGAATTCGGTCATGAAAGCACTTAGAAATGATGATTTCGATTCTTACTGGTCACAGACATCGGCAGCCGAGAGCCTGATGGAATATATCAGTCTTGATTATGGTGGGCTTTCTAGGACGATTGCAGAATTGATCGGCGGTATTGAAGTAGAAGTTGATACAAGGGGATTTTCAAATGATCTGGTGACATTTAGAGAGAAAGATGATGTGTTGACTTTGTTGATTCATTTAGGATATCTGGCTTATGATAAAGATTCAGAAAAAGTGCATATTCCGAACGAGGAAATCAAGCAGGAATTTTCAAGGACGATTCGAGGAGTCAGACGGAACGAGACAATTCAGCGCGTGCGTGAAAGCGATCAGATTATTTCGGATACGGTACATCTGAATGCAGATGCAGTAGCAGCTCAGATTGAGAAGATTCATACAGAGGAAACGACAGCTCTTTTTTATAATAATGAGCAGACATTAAGAAGTGTGATTGAAAAATATGGCAAGTAAGATTCCAACAGGGAGGAGTAATCTTGAAAAAATATTTACCTATTTTAAAAAACAGCCCTTTCTTTAAAGGTCTTTCTGATAGCGAGATCTTATCTATACTTCAATGTGTAAATGCCACAACAATTTCTAGAAAACGAGATTCTTATATTTTCAGAGCAGGAGATTCTACCGAGGTAATGGGACTTGTGGTGTCTGGCTGCGTTCTTATCATTCAGGAAGATCTCTGGGGACATCGGAATATTCTGTCGAAATGTCATGCCGGTGATTTCTTTGGTGAGCCATATGCGGCCAGTCCGGGGGCTGTTCTAAATATTAGCGTGGTAGCGGATGAGGATTGTGAGATTATTCTTTTACATGTCCAAAGACTTCTGATATCCTGTCCAACTGCGTGTGAACATCATCAGAAGCTGATTCGTAATCTGGTCAGTGTCCTCGCAAACAAGATACTGATTCTTAACGACAAGATTACGCATGTAGGTAAGCGAACTACCAGGGATAAACTGTTATCTTATCTGTCAGCAGAATCAATCAGACATTCGTCCCTATCCTTTGATATTCCTTTTGACCGGCAGCAGTTAGCAGATTACCTTTGCATTGATCGTGCAGCAATGTCTACAGAGATATCAAAATTACAAAAAGAAGGATTTATAAAAACAAATAGAAAACACTTTGAATTGACAGTATATAGGAATGATAATTAGACAGAATATATGGATCAGATTGTAGAATGGGAAAAAGAACCCCAGAGTCTTGCATAAGCCGGATAGTTGTATTAAAATAATGTTAGATTACACTAACTTTCTTACTACAGGATGTCAGAAAACAGACTTACATTGTGCAATAATCAAGGCATTAGAAAAAAGTAAGATTTTTAAAATGGAAGGAAGAAATATTATGATTAAGACAACAATAAAGGTTACTGGTATGGCTTGTACCATGTGCGAAGCACATATTAACGAAGCAGTTCGGAATGCATTTTCAGTGAAAAAAGTGAAATCGAGCCATTCCAAAGGAGAAACAGTCATTCTATCGGAAGAACCCTTAGATGAAGCAGCACTCCGAAAAACTATTGAAGTCACCGGTTATACTACCGGAGAAATGACTTCCGCCTCATACAAGAAAAATGGGCTTTTTTCTTTTTGGAAAAAATAAAAAAATTTTGAGTAGAAAAAATTATTGTAGCTAGGATGGACGTCATGCCAGTGGCTTGGTATAACGACAATATAGAAAAATACATTTGGGTATGAAAGGTGACATTATGATATATACAGTAAAAAGAATAGATGAAGACGTAGATTACGGTTGTGAAGAACGCTCAGAAGATGTACCAGTCATGGCAGTAGTTACGCTTACGAACTCTTTGGGAGAAGAATTGGTAGTAAAAGCAGAGGATGCTAAGCTTTATGAATGTAATATCAATGAAGGAGACAAGGTAAGCATTGATGCGAATAATAAGTTAGAAAAAAGCTACTAGGAGGGACAGAATGAGAAACCTTATGATTTTATTCCCGGGAATAGGGTATCATTGTGATAAACCTATATTGTATTATGGAAAAAAGATTGCCGTAATGAATGGGTATACAGATTGTATCAGCCTGTCATATTCTTATGATGGAAAGAATCTTCGAGATAATGCTGCTGAGATGGAAAAAGCTTTTAACAGTTTGTATGAACAGGCAGAAAAACAGCTCAATGGAGTGGAATTTAATCAGTACGATGAAATTCTGTTTGTCTCTAAAAGTATAGGGACCGTCATTGCAGCAGCATATGCCAGGAAGCACAGTATAAAATGCAGAATGATTTTTTACACACCACTGGCACAGACATACTCTTATGATGTGGAAGAAGGGATTGCCTTTATCGGAATGAAAGATCCATGGAGTGATGTGGATGAGGTAATTCACACAAGTCAGAAGCAGAGGATACCGATTTATGTATATGAGGATGCCAACCATTCCCTGGAAACAGGACAGGTAATACAAGATCTGGATATATTGAAAGACGTAATGATAAAAACAAATAACTATCTTTCAGTGGAAAAACATTGATAAATGAAACATTCTTTAACCTGTGTTTGATAAGCGATCTTTTTTACTCAAATATTTACTCAAACACTTCTTCGATTCTACCTGTTTTTTCGTTGTAAACATAAACACTGTTATGTTCCGCTACAAAAGGAGTAAGTGAGCCAAGCTTAATGTTTCGGATGTAAACTACATTTGTTGGTAAAACTCGCACTAAGCTTTCATTTTCATTAATATCAGCGATCCAGCGGAACAATTTGTTCTCTTTTTGTTCAACATCAATTCTTTCTCGAATAATGGTTAAGGTATGGATGGCCCAATTAAGCGTTCCAATACTGTTGTACTTGATGCATTCTTCAATATTTGAGAAGAACGTCTCATCAAAATTTACTTCCTGTGTTGCCATTTTTGTCAGTTCATTTAATGATAAATTCATAGTAATCCCCCTTCGTTAAGCAGGATATTGTATACGATTTAAAAACCATATGTGTATCATAGATACTTTTAGGTTTTGTGATGATTGATGCTACAGGAAGGAAGAGGAAGTATTGTCTTTTTTATTGACAAAAAACAACTACAATATTATTATACAAAGTAATTACATAAAGTAATTATGTAAAATAATAGAAAGGAGAAACTCATGACAAAAGATAAGATAAAGGAAGTTATGGATGCCTGTTATCAGGCAAAGAGGATAAGAGATATGCTTCCGGCATTGCCTGGCGGAGTGACACCATCCCATATTCACTATCTGGATACTCTTAGAAAGTTAGAAAAAATGGAAGGTAAGGTAAAAGTCAGTGATATGAGTGAGAACCTTGGACTTCCGAGACCAAGCGTAACGAAAACCGTAAAAGATATGGAGAAGCTTGGATTTGTCGAGAAAGAAACAACAGAAACGGACGGAAGGTTTGTTTATATTAAGACGACCAGGACAGGAAGAGACCTGGTTGATAAATATGTTGATGAGTATTTTGGTAATCTTTCGGAAGATCTTGGAGGGATTACGGATGAAGATGCAGATAAGATGATTGAAGTAGTAGAAAAGCTCTATATAGTCATGAGTAACAGGAAGTAATATATGAATGCAAAAGAAAGATCAGATTTTACACAGGGAAGTATATTAAAGAAGATGATTCCATTCATGATGCCGATACTTGGAGCGCTTGTACTTCAGGCAGCCTATGGTGCGGTGGACCTTCTGGTCGTGGGCAGATTTGGAACAACAGCCGGGTTATCAGCAGTTTCAACGGGCAGTCAGATTCTTAATCTTGTAACATTTGTGATAACGCAGTTAGCAATGGGAATTACTGTTCTTATTGCAAGGTATATCGGTGAGAAGCATACAAGTCAAATAGGGGAACTGCTTGGTGGAGCAACGACAGTGTTTACTATGATAGCTGTTGTACTTTTTGTGGTGATGGTGTTTTTTGCAAAGCCGTTGGCTGTTCTTATGCAGGCTCCTAAAGAAGCGCTTATGCTTACGTCAGTGTATGTAAGGATTTGCGGGGGAGGTATTTTCTTTATTGTTGCTTATAACGTTCTTTCTGCTATATTCAGAGGGCTGGGAGACAGCAGGTCTCCGCTTATATTTGTTGCGGTTGCCTGCGTGGTAAATGTCGTAGGTGATCTTGTACTTGTTGCAGGATTCCATCTTGATGCCGCAGGAGCCGCAATTGCTACAGTGCTTGCCCAGGCGGTCAGTGTGGTGCTGGCTCTTTTGATGCTTAAAAGAAGACAGCTGCCATTTAAAATAACAAAAAAAGATTTCAGGTTTAATAGTCAATGTAAAAGATTCCTGACAGTTGGGATTCCTCTTGCGCTTCAGGAATTTCTTACCCAGATGTCATTTCTTGCACTGTGTGCATTTATAAATAAGTTAGGGCTGGAAGCTTCTTCAGGATATGGGGTTGCCTGTAAGATAGTAAACTTTGCCATGCTGATACCAAGTGCACTTATGCAGTCGATGGCTTCTTTTGTATCACAGAATGTTGGTGCCGGTAAGGAGGATAGGGCAAAGAAAGCGATGTTTACCGGAATAGGAATCGGATTAATTGTTGGAATCGTTGTTTTCATAAGTGTATGGTTCTTTGGTGATGTGCTTACATCGATATTCACAACGGATGAAGCGGTTGTACAAAAAGGATTTGAATATCTTAAGGGGTTTGCTCCGGAAACGATTCTTACGGCAATTCTTTTTTCTATGATAGGTTACTTTAACGGACATGAAAAGACGTTGTGGGTTATGATTCAGGGACTTATCCAGACACTTCTTGTAAGACTGCCCCTTGCATATTTTATGAGTATACAGCCGGATGCCAGCCTTACTAATATAGGGCTTGCGGCGCCTGTTGCCACATGCTTTGGAATTATATTAAATATAATCTTTTTCCTTCACATGACAAGGAAAATGAAAAAGGTATAAGTAAATCAATGATTTATCTCTTGAAATTTTGTTTACAAGTAGATATAATGCTTTTTACATTTTATAATTTAGGAGAAGGTATTTATGAATAGTAAGTCTAATACACAGGCGATGGAAACGGAAAAAGTACCACGTCTTTTAGCACAGCTCGCAATTCCGGCTGTTGTTGCACAGGTTATCAATCTTTTATATAACATTGTAGACCGTATTTACATTGGACATATTTCCGGTGTTGGTGCGGCAGCATTAACCGGTGTCGGATTATTTACCCCTATTCTTATGCTGATTAATGCATTTGCTATGCTCGCTGGCTCTGGAGGAGCTCCGCGTGCGGCTATTTTTATGGGGAAGAAAGATAATAAGACAGCGGAGAAGATTCTTGGAAACTGCTTTGCTCTTCTCATTGTTATGGCTGTGGCACTTACAGCGATTTTCTTTATTTTTGCCCCACAGCTGCTAACGTTGTTTGGTGCCAGTGATAAGACACTTCCTTATGGAGTGGCATACGCAAGAATTTATATTCTCGGAAGCATTTTTGTTTTGATCGTGATGGGAATGAATCCATTTATTACGACACAGGGATTTGCAAAGATCAGTATGATGACGACTGTAATTGGTGCTGTAATTAACATCATTCTTGATCCGATTTTTATCTTTGGATTTAATCTGGGAGTAAGAGGTGCTGCGATTGCTACGGTTTTAAGTCAGGCGGTCGGTGCGATATGGATTCTTCGTTTCTTATCCGGAAAGAAGACCATTCTTCATCTTAGAAAAGAAAACTTTAAATTGCAGAAAGACATTATCTTACCTTGTCTTGCACTTGGTATTTCTACCTTTGTCATGTTATCTACAGAAAGTATCCTGTCTGTCAGCTTCACGTTCAGCCTTTCAAGGTATGGCGGGGATCTTGCTGTTGGAGCTATGACAATTATTACAAGTGTCAGCCAGCTTGCCACATTACCATTACAGGGAATCTGTCAGGGTGGACAGCCAATTATGAGTTATAACTTCGGCGCAAGGAATAAAGAGCGTGTAAAAAAAGCATTTTTTACACAATTTACAGTCTGTATAGTCTTTACTAGCTGCTTCTGGCTGATTATGCTTTTGTTTCCGAAACTGTTTGCAGGAATCTTTTCTAATAATACAGATTTGATTACGTACACTACATGGGCATTGAGAATTTACATGGCTGGTATTTTCTCCCTTGGATTTCAGGTTGCCTGCCAGCAGAGCTTTATGGCATTGGGACAGGCGAAGGTTAGTCTGCTGCTTGCCTGCCTTAGAAAGCTGATCCTGTTGATTCCGTTAATCTTTATTCTACCATGTTTTATTCAGAATAAAGTATTTGCCGTTTTTCTGGCTGAACCAATCAGTGATATACTGGCTGCGATAATTACAACATTAACTTTCTTTAGCCGGTTTAATAAAATTTTGGATAGACAGTAGGATGCTCCATGGATGTGAGACAGGGAATGCTAAAATTACAAATGGATATCGTCTTCCTTGTAAATATGTCATTCACACAGTTGGACCAATCTGGCTAGATGGAAAACATCAAGAACAAAAACTTTTAGAATCCTGCTATAATACATCACTGAATCTGGCGAAGGAATATGGCTGTGAATCGGTTGCTTTTCCTTTGATTTCTTCTGGAATTTATGGTTATCCAAAAGATCAGGCATTAAAAGTTGCTATAGATATCATTGAGAAGTTTCTACTGGAAAATGAGATGACAGTCTTCATTGTAATTTTTGATCGGAAGGCATATCAGATTAGCGGAAAGTTGTTTGCGGATATTACAGCTTATATAGATGACTGATATGTGAAGGAACATTCGGACAGTCGGGAAGAACTAAGCCGTCTAAAACGACAGTGCTGGCATTTGCGCTGGCATTGGAACTGCCAATTGCAGAAATGCAGGATATGCTTGGTAAGGCGGGATTTACTTTGTCTCATTCAAGCAAGTTTGATATTATTGTAGAATATTTTGTTGAACAGGGCAATTATAATGTATATGAAATCAATGAAGCACTGTTTGCTTTTGATCAGAGCCTGATTGGATCATAAAACAATGAATGTTGTTTAATGTCGCTTTCTATGAGACCACTTTCTAAAAGAAAATCATTGTACTATGGCTGTAAGGTACGAAACCAAGCAGCCATTTTTTTGACCAGGTAAATACCGGGATAGTAAACCTAATAGTGAGATTTTCAGAAGCCAATATTGATGCTGTGGAGACCGCCAGTTTGTTTGGCATTGACGAAGACAGAGCAGTTAACTATCTTGTACCCATAGATAGAAAACAAAACTATGTATTGATAATATATTTTGTGGTAGAATGAAGAAAACCAATATAATTTGTAAACTAGATGTACTCAGAGAATCTTTTATTTGATTCTGTGAGTACATCTTGAAGTCGTGGAGGTAGAAAAAATATGAAGCTTGTATTTTTAGATACAAAAACCATTGGAGAAGATATTGATTTATCGGCATATGATGCTCTGGGGGAAGTGGTAAAATATGGATTTTCTACTTTGGAAGAGATTCCGGAGCGTGTAAAAGATGCGGATGTTTTAATTGTGAATAAAATTGCGATTAATGAGCAGACGATTGGGACTGCAAAAAATTTGAAGTTAGTATGTGTAACAGCTACAGGAACAAATAATCTGGACAAAGAATATCTGAAAAAGCGTGGAATCGCATGGAGAAATGTAGCCGGCTATTCTACAGAATCCGTTACACAGCATACATTTGCTTTATTATTCTATCTTTTAGAGAAGATACGTTATTATGATGACTATGTAAAAGATGAAAAATATATAAATGATACGGTGTTTACTCATTTTGCAGAGCATTTTAATGAAGTTAACGGAAAAACATGGGGAATTATCGGACTTGGAACAATCGGAAGACGAGTTGCTGATATTGCAAAAGCGTTTGGGGCACATGTGATTTATTACTCTGCTTCGGGAAGTCCGGCACAGGAAGGATATGAACAGGTTGATTTTGAAACGTTACTTGCTACATCAGATATTGTGTCTGTACATGCTCCGTTAAATGAATATACAAAAGATTTGATGGATAGGGAAGCATTTGCAAAAATGAAAAAGACAGCTATTTTCTTAAATCTTGGAAGAGGACCGATCGTAGTAGAACAGGATTTATATGAAGCATTGGAAACAGGTGAAATTGCAGCAGCAGGTCTTGATGTATTATGTGAGGAGCCAATGAGTGAAACAAACCCATTGGCAAAAATAAAAGACAGTAAAAAGCTTATTATCACTCCGCACATTGCATGGGCGAGTGTGGAAGCAAGAAACCGATTGATGCAGATTATCGTAGAACAGATTAGGGAATTTTTATAAATCTTTTGCAGACTTTCTGAGTGCCACATAGGAAATCAGAAAGTTTGCAAGCCAGCCAGCTGGTACAGCTAACCAGACAAATGCGATGCCAAAACGTGGTGCAAAAATCAGTGCAACTGATAGACGGATAGCAAGATTTGCCATGTTTGCAATGAGAAATGGGCGCATGATTCCGAGTCCACGAAGGACGCCATCTGTTGCCATCTTGATTCCCATGAAGATGAAGAAATAACCGATCCATCGCATGTAATCACCGGATACCTGGTAGGCTAAGGCTGTTCCGTCTTTTCCAAGAAACAGTGAGGAAATTTGCGTGTGCAATGTTTCAATAACCAGGAAGGCGAGGAATGCAAAACATACATCCAACAATAATGCAGCGCGGTAGCCTTTTTTAATACGCCATGGTTTCTTTGCGCCAAGATTCTGAGAAACATATGGCGAAACGGCATTGCCGATGGATACAAATATCAGTGAAAAAACATTTTCTACTCGCATTGTTGCTGCATAACCGGCAAGTGCCTGTGTACCGAATGGATTTACAACAGCCTGGACTATCATCATACCAATGGACACAGTGGACTGCTGGAGAACTGACGGTACGGCAATTTGAAGCATTGCATAGAGTTCCTGTCTGTCAAACCAGTTAAAGCAGCTTTTATATTTCCGAATTCGATGAAGGAAGATTAAAAGCGAAAATACTGCAGAGATACCCTGTGAGATCAGTGTGGCAAGGGCTGCACCGAATACACCCAGACCAAGACCTGCCACCATCCAAAGATCCATAAAGATATTTAAAATAGAAGAAAATATTAGAAGACCTAAAGGAATCTTTGATTCACCGATGGAAGTGAACATAGTGGAGAGAATATTGTACATAAACAGAAACGGGAATCCTACAAAATAGACACGCAGATACAGCACTGCTTCATTCAGTATATCATCAGGTGTCTGCAAAAGGCTCATCATAAAATGAGAAAAACAAAAGCCTAAGCCACCAAGGATTATGCTTAGAATCAAAAAGCTGATTAACGATGTGGATACGATCGTTTTCATTTTACTATAATTTCTGGCACCGAAATAGCGGCTTACGAGCACACCGGCACCTACCCCGGCTCCGAGTGCTATGCAAATGAAGACATTCGTAAGTGCTGCACAGGCGCCAACAGCCGCAAGTGCAGAGGAGCCGACAAACTGACCGACGATTATGGAATCGGCCATATTATAAACTTGTTGAAAAAAACTGCCGAGAATCATCGGCATTGCAAAAATAGTCAGCGCCTTAAGAGGCGCATCTGTAATTAAATATTCATCTTTTGACATTATCATACTACCTCTAAGATTTAATTAAATAGTTTCATTCGTTTTATTTTATAGTTCTTAATTTTTATTTTTTGCATTAAAGCAGTAAAATGTAATGATATCACCAGATTCTAATGTTGCGGTATATCCGGCTACAGCATCCTCAAACAAGTCTTCTTCATCAACTTTATCGTATGAAATAATAGATGGAATCGTAACAACACCCTCCTGCCCTGCAAGATTAAACTGAATCTCATCGTCATCTGCATAATAATTAAAGAAGCAGGAATCAAAAGAAATCCAGAAGTTATTAATACGTATATTACCCATAATTCCGCGGTAATTGCGGAGTAAAGTATGGAATTCAGCGGTTTTAGCCATGAGATGTTCCTCCTGTTCATCGTGCCTGTGGCATAGTATCTATATTCTATCACGTTTCGACAATAATTGCTATTTTTAATATATGATGATAAGATAGATAGTAAGGTACAAAACAAATGTACTGGTTATTTATTTTGAGAGGAGGTATATATATGGACGAACAGAGAGAGTTGAGTAAACGTCTGCAAAGAGCAGGTCATATTTTGATTTTATTATGCGTTATTTTAGCAGGGAGCGTTTTTTCTACAAAGGATGTGAATGCGGCGTCATTTTCGAATACACAAAGAGAATATATTAACGTACTGTCAAAACTGATGATGGAAGGAACGGTGACACAGAATATGGATGTTTACGGTTCTGTCAGCCAGGGATCTTCAGGAAGGGCATGCCTTCGGGCGGCGGCAATTAATAACAGGGCGGCGATTATGGCGGAACGAATCGATTTCCTTGATTCAAACTGGTCTCAGTATTATGCGGTAGAAAAAGAAGGGAATGCAACGGTATTTAACAGCACGAAGCTTATTAGCAGGACAAAGTTTCAAAGACGATATAAAAAAATCATCAAAGGACTGGATGAAGCGTTAGAGACTGTAGAGTCTTCTATGACGCAGGCGGATAAGGCGATGGCGGTATATACGTATTTTGCAAAGAATACCATATACAGAGAATCTGCAGATGCACATACGGGATATGATGTTCTGGTGAAGCACGTCGGGGTTTGTGATGGTCTTGCGAATGCGTATGCTCTTGCAATGAACACGCTTGGAATTCCTTGTGCAGTCGTAAGTAATTATTCGAAGAACCATTCCTGGAACGTTATAAAGTTGAGTGGAAAGTGGTACTATGTAGATTTGACGAATGGAGTTGGAACGGGAAAGCATGAAGGTGCTGTAGTCAGTTATGAAAGTTTTCTTGTTGGAAAGAAAGGTTTTTTAAAGACACATCCGGGATATAAGGCAAAAGATTTATATGGTCAGGGTAATTCGAATGATTTAAATATGAGGGGGATTCCGATTTCTAATTCGGATTATATAAAAGATAATAAAGAAATAAAGAGTGCACTGAAGGCAAGGACATGTACATTTTACAGAAAAGGTTTCTGGTACTGGATTTCTCAGGATAATTCTTTGAAGTGTTCGACTCTTCAAGGAAAGAAAACAAAAACGGTATACAGTCCTTCCGGCGGCAGATATATTGGATGGATCGAACCGTATAATGATTACATTATATTCTCAATGAATTCGGGGATTTACAAAATGGGCTTTGTTAAGAAAAATCCTGTTTTGCTGAGAAAAGTAGATGAGAGGGAAGACAGTTCAGAAGTTTCAGATCCGTTATGGAAGCTTATATATATTGGACGTTTTACGGTAAATAAACGAGGATATCTTTCTTATTATATATCAGATTTTCATGGAGTGAGAAAGGGACATTTAAAAGTTTATCTTGGAAAGCAAATAAGAACAGGAAAGCTTACGAAACGAGGAAGGAAGAGCCTTTTTATGCAGGCTGGACAGGTAAAGCAGATGACACCAAGCCATATGCATGACCGGGCATCAAGAACTTCCGGATGGAAAAGCGGGAATTCTTCGGTTGTAAGTATCAATAATACCGGATATATGATAGCGAAAAAGGCTGGAGAAACGTACATTTCTGTAAGAATTAATGGAAAGAGGCAGAGATTTAAAGTAAAGGTTTCGGGATATACTATTACGTATCGGAATGCGGGAGTGAACTCTTCAAAAAATAAGGTGCGGGCTTCTGGTAAAAGTGATATTTTATTAAAAGAACCGACAAGAAGAGGATATTATTTCCGAGGATGGTATGATAAAGAAGGGAATCAGATTAAAGTAATTCCAAAGGGGAATGAAAAGAATATTACAGTATATGCCCGATGGGATAAGATAACTTCAGCAAAATAAGCGGCAAAAAGATTCTTAGAGGCATAAA
>UMFX01024797.1_pt1 | contig 24442 bp, 18 predicted proteins | sample 1965131 | NCBI WGS metagenome assembly UMFX01 (sample SAMEA4836058, study PRJEB28245) | human gut metagenome | biome: gut microbiome; material: fecal sample | place: Denmark | collected 2008 | reverse complement strand
TTCAAGCTCTCGACTCATTCACTTCATCGCCGTCAAACAGCTTTATTAGGATACCAAAACACACCTGAAATGTCAAGCATTTTTTTGAGTTTTTTCGAGTTTTTTGTCAGAAGCACTTTTTGCATGGTTTTTCGCACAATATCCAGTGTTTTTTCCAGCTTTGCTTTACTATAATACAATATCATACCAAGCTTTGAGGTGATTTACTTGCGGTTCTGGAAAATGAACGGCGCCGGCAATGACTTTATCATTATAAATAATATGGTAGAGCATCTTCCCGAAACCTGCTTTCCCACTTTGGCCCGTACTCTGTGCGAACGCCATCTGTCCATTGGAGCCGACGGTCTGATGATCGTAGATGCCCCGCTTCAGGGCGGTGACTATCGGATGCTGTTTTTCAATTCTGACGGCAGCCTCGGTGAAATGTGCGGCAACGGTGCCCGCTGCATTTGCCGCTACGGCTACGAAAATGGTCTGGCCGGCGAGATCCAGCATGTAGAGACCACCGCTGGTCTGGTAACTGGCCACCGCATTGGCCAGCGTCTCTATCGGATCCGCCTGAATGATCCCACCACGATTCGTTTGGACGCGCCTGTGGTGATCGACGGCGTTCGCTATGAATGTTCCTATTTAGAATTAGGGGATCCCGGACTCCCTCACGCTGTGGTTCCATATCCCAATCTGGCGCAGGCCGATGAAAATGCGCTGCGTGAATTGGGACGCAAGATCCGCTTCTATCCGGAGTTTCCCAAGGGCGCTAACGTCAACTTCTACGAACTCACCGGTGAAAACGAAGTCTTTGAACGCACCTTCGAACGAGGTGTGGAGGACTTCACCTATGCCTGCGGCACGGGAACCGGCTGCGTTGTCACCGCCCTCACCCTGATGGGTAAAGTCAGCGGCCGGCAGGTCCGGGTCAATATGACCGGCGGCCAGCTCATTGTAGACATAGATCTCCAGGGAAACTCCGTCCAAAACCTCTATCTTACAGGTCCCACCAATATTGTCTGCAAGGGCGAGGTCACGGACGAGGAGCTTTCGCTGAATTGATAAAGTTTGCCAACCCAAGTATCTGTTATCCAAACCAAAAGGAGTGTGTTTTATGGATAAGAAATCTGTCGCGAAAAACTACCGCTTTCTGGCGATCCTGCTGAGCTGCATGGTCGCTGGCGCTTTGCTGGGCTGGTTTAGGCCCAAGTGGGGACACAGTATCGCCTTCCTCGGCACTGTATTCATCAACATGATGTTCTGTGTGGTGGTGCCTCTGGTCTTTGCCTCCATCGCCGGTTCCGTTGCCAATATGGAAAGCCGCCAGCGGGCAGGCAAGATCATGGGCGTCACCGTGGGCACCTTCGTCATCACCGGCGCCATCGCCGCTGTGCTCATGTTCGTGCTGATGAAGCTGTTCCCCCCAGTGCTGACTCCCTGGGCAGATATGGTGGCTGAGGAGATCGGCGAACACGCCTCCTTCACGGAGATGATCGTCAACTTCTTCACCTCCTCCGACTTTGTGGGCCTGCTGAGCCGCCGGGCCATGCTGCCCCTCATCGTGTTCTCTATCCTGTTCGGCTTCTCCGTCCAGATGACCGGCGGCAAGGATTCCAGCATCGGCAAGTGGCTGGCCGGCCTTTCCGACGTGATGATGAAGTTCGTCCAGATCATCACCTACTATGCCCCTATCGCGTTCTTCGCCATCTTCGCTGATCTGGTAGCCACCTACGGCTCTGAGGTCGCCAAGGGCTACGGCCGCGCCCTGCTGGTCTACTATCCCCTGTGCTTCATCTATATCTTCACGGCCTTCCCCCTGTTCGCGTGGTTCGGCGGCGGCAAGGGTGCCGTGGGCATCATGTTCAAGCACATTGCCCGCCCTGCCGTTGTTTCTCTGGGCACCTGCTCCTCCGTGGCAACCATCCCCACCAACATGGAGGAAGCCGTAGAGACCGGTGTCAGCAAGGATATCGCCGGTATGGTGCTGCCTCTGGGTGCTACCATGCACATGGATGGCTCCTGCTTCTCCTGCGTGCTGAAGATCGCCTTCGTGCTGGGCGTGTTCGGCGAGCAGCTCTCCTGGTCCCGTCTGCCCTTCATCGTTCTGGTGGCCGTCCTGTCCTCTGTTGGTATGAGCGGCGTTCCCGGCGGCGGCTACATCGGCGAGTACATCATCTGCTCCATCTTCTTCCCCACGCAGATGGAACTGGCCTTCCCCATTCTGGTGGCCATCGGCAATCTGGTGGACCCTCCCGCTACCATGATCAACTCCGCCGGCGACTATGTGGTCAGCTACATCGTCTCCCGCTTCGTGGAAGGCAAGGATTGGCTCCAGAAGCAGCTTAACAACGCCTGATCGGTTTCCTCCATATCAGATAGCAAGCCGTCCCATCGGTCAAGGCCGATGGGACGGCTTTTACGATCTCCTCCTGCGCTCGATTGCGTCCTACATCCAATCCCCCCTCAAAGATACAAGGGGCCTAGCGCTGCCGGAAACGCAAAAGCGAGGCACAATCGGGACCAGTCAGCAACCATAGCTACTTCGCTTCCCGTTCCCCGAATCGCAAAGCCCCTCCTATATTGCCTCGCCCTCCTTCCATCGCAACAGCCGCTTCTTACCATGTATGCAGGGTATCTATGCAAAAATGCAGCCCCCACGATGAATCGTGGGGGCTGCATTCTATTTTGGGTTTTGACTTGACCGTCCTAAGCTGATTTACTGAGCTGCGGACTCGTCGCCCATGCCCATATCCTCCATGCCGAAATCATCGTCGGAGGGAACATCGGTCTCGTCTGCCGCCACCTCGTCTGGAGAGGGGATAAACTCGCTGAGGTACGCCTCTTCGGGGAGTCCCGCCAGGAAACCGGGCAGGTTGATGATCACATTGTCCATCTTCCGGGGAACGGGGATGTTATAGGCGTAAACCTCTTCCGTTCCGCCCTTCTGCTGGGTGATCTCCAGCGTCACGGTCAGCGTCTGGCCGATGCAGGTAGCAACGCCGCGCTCCTTGTCGTAGAGCTTGGCTACCTGCTGACCATCCACATACACCACCGTCTTATAGGCGGGCTTGTAGGTCTGGCCGTCATATTCCAGGGTCTTGCTGTCCAGATAGATCGTATGGCCACGGCCAATGATGGTCATGGTATAGCCGATCGCCACCAGCAGGACCACCGCTAAGATTTGAAAGAGAAGTCTCCGCTTTGCTTTCATTTCGATGCCTCCTCTTCCGCAGCCTGCTCGGCAGCCAACTGCTGGCCCGCCAGGCTCTTGTTCTTGCGCTTCTTGGACTCATACATGACCAGAGCCAGCGTAATGACCGCATAGGACACAAACACGCGGAAATACTCACCGATCATGGAGTCGCCGGTAATGGCAGCGCCGGTCTTGGGTGCCACAATAAACATGGTGTGGAACAGGATCACCCCCAGGAATACGTTGCCGATGCTCGCCCTATCCACAGAGGCACCGCCCACCAGCAGAGCTGCGATGGCAAACATACCGATCTGGGTATGAGCTGTATAGGTGGGGAAGTTGCCCACGTTCTGCAGATAGATGATCATGCCGAAGCCGGCGAACACCGTGGAGATCACCATGGAGATCACGCGGGTGCGCTCCACATTGATACCGGCATCCCGGGCCACTTCCATATCCTGACCCACAGCCCGCATATCCTGGCCCAGCTTGGTCTTGCGGAACCAGACGATGAACAGGCAGGCCAGACCGATGATCAGCAGGGTCAGTACAGGGATCTTCACGCCGCCCACCTGAACAGCCAGCAGGTTGTCCAGGCTCTGACGCATGCTCAGCAGGCTCACGGTGTTGCGGATGCCGTAGCCGCGGGGAAGCTTCAGGGAATCATGAACGATGGGAATGATGGGGCCCATCATGAACAGCACTACAAACTGGTACACGCCGTTCATGGTAAAGGAGATCATATAGCTGGTGATCATCTCCCGGCCCTTGGAGCGGTTCAGGATCTTGCCGATCATCACGCCCAATGCCACAGAAATGGGGATGGAAACGATGGCGGCCAGGATCATGCCGGGGATGCCCCAAACCTGCCAGTCAGCGGCGAAGATCAGCCCGATCTCGCCGGCCATGGCGCCCAGCGTCATACCGAAGTTCATGCCCATGCCTGCCATAACAGGGATCAGCAGGCTCAGGATCAAGAATGCGTTACGGCCCAGGCGGGTCATGACCTCATTCAAGAGGTAGGACCAGGAAAAGCCCGCCTGCGGGATACAGTACGCGCAGATCAGGATGAACATAATAGGGACGGTGTTGTTGCGGATGAACTGCAAAAGCTTCTGCCCGAAGCTCTGGCTGCCGGGTACATTCGTCTTTTTCATGCTCATTTCCCTCCTTCCGTCTTACGGGTCAGAGCGTAAACGATCATGCCGTTAGAGACGATGATCCGGATGACCTCGCTGATGTCCAGATGCACGATGGCGTTCATCACGGTGGGTGTCATGGTGACAAGGCCCTGATAAAGGATCGTGCCGATGATAACGTTGGTAATGCTGGCCTTGTTCACGCTGGCACCGCCGATCAGAATAGCCGCTACGGCGGGGAACGCCATGTTCAGGGGCGCCATATAGATCTGTACAAAGCCGAAGCCCTGCTCATACAGTAGGATGCCCACAGCGCCCAGCCAAGTGGAAAGCACCACAGACAGCAGACGGGTCTTGTCCACGCTGATACCGGCAGCCTTGGCGAAGGTGGGGTTGGAGCCCACAGCCGTCATGGCGGTACCGGTCTTAGTGTGCAGGAAGACCCACATCAGGAATGCCAGCAGAGCGAAGAACAGCAGGCTGCCGGTGGGGATTACCAGATTGATGCCGAACCGGTTCAGGTCGATCTGCAAAAACTTTGCCAGGAACTGATCGTAAAAGCCTTCCAGAGAGATGGTGGTACGCAGGCCCTTACCGGCAAAGCCCCAAACCATCGTCGGGCTCTTGTAGGGCAGCAGCAGCCACATCATGCACATGAATGACACGGAGGAAAAGCCCACATAGGTAGCGACCATCATTTCGCCGCCCTTGATCTTGTTGAGCATCCAGCCGTAGCCGCCGCCCAGCACCAGTGCAAAGGGCGTGGCGATGACAATAGCCATCAGGAAGCTCATGCCGCCGGTGAATCCGAATTCAATGGAAAGAGTTGCACCCAGCAGGCCGGAGATGATGCCCAGAGGCAGGCCGAAGTTCAGGCCGCAGCCGGAGTGGATCATGGGGACCATGGCCAGCACCATAATGGCGTTCCAGCTGAAGCGGTTGATGACGTTGGTGATCTGCGTGGCAAAGTCCACGCCGGCCACCGGCGCCAGAATGAACATCAGCAGCAAAAAGCCGGTGATGATCAGGCGGGGCACGCCATAGCTGTTGACGAGCCGCCGCAGCTTGCTCTGCTCCGCAAGCGTATTTGTCGTGTTATCCATACTTCCTCCTTATTTGACCTGGCTGACCATCAGCGCGCCGAACGTCTCGGAGGATTCGGTGGCCGGGAGGATGCCGACGATCCTGCCGCCAGAGACAATGGCGATCCGGTCGCAGGTGGTGCGCAGCTCCTCCAGCTCAGAGGAGATCATCACCACGGTAACGCCGTTTTCACGGTTAAATTTCTTCAGCGCGTCCAGCACCAGTGCCTTTGCGCCCACGTCGATACCGCGGGTAGGCTCCGAAACGAACAGGAACCGGGGCTGCAGGGCAAAGGCCTTGGCCAGGCACACCTTCTGCTGGTTGCCGCCGGAAAGCTCTCTGGCCTTCTGCTTGGAGCTGGTGCACTTGATCTTCAGTTCGTCGATATACTTCTGCGTCACATCATGGATCGCCTTGGTATCGCGCCAGGTGATAGGACCGTATTTCTTCAGGAACTTGTTCTGGATCTGCATGGCCGGGAAGGCAACGTTCCATTCCAGCGTCTCGTCCAGCAGCAGGCCCACGCCGCGGCGGTCCTCAGACACGAAGGCAAGCTGCGCGTCCAGGCACTTCCGGGGATTGTTCAGAGGGATGGGCTTGCCGTCAAATTCCACGGTGCCGCCGGCCTCATACAGGCCCATGACGCCGTTGGGAATACCCAGCTTGCCCTGACCTGCCAAGCCGCCGATACCGAGGATCTCGCCCTCCTTGACGTCCAGATTCACATTCCGGACGATCTCGCCGGGCATATCCACCCACAGCTTACGGATGGACATGATCGTCCGGGCATCGGAACAATCCCGAACCTCCCGGACCGCACTGAGGTCCACGCTGCGTCCCACCATGCACCTGGTGATCTCATCCACGCTGGTCTCGGAGGCAGGCGTGTCCTTCACTACCTTGCCGTCCCGCATGATGACTACCTTGTCACATACGTTCAGGACTTCCTGAAGCCGGTGGGTGATGAAGATAACAGCGATGCCGCGGGATGCCATGCCACGGATAGAGTCCAGCAGAGCAGCGGCCTCCTTCTCCGTCAGAACGGCGGTGGGCTCGTCCAGGATCAGCAGCTTGAGCTGGTCCTTGCTCAGCTCACGGGCGATCTCGGTGAACTGTTTATGACCAACGGGCATATCGCTGATGACCATGTTCTGGTCGATCTCCACGCCCATTTTGTCAATGGCCTCTGCGGCCTTGGTTTTCATTTTTTTATAATCGAGCGTATTCAGCCGGGGGCCAAACACCTCGGAAATGACGTTCTTCTTTTGGGGCTCACGATTGAGCAGAATGTTTTCCGTGGCAGTAAAGCCAGGGATCAGAGAAAACTCCTGATGCACCATGCCGATACCGGCCTCCAGTGCGTCAAAGGGCGTATTAAAGGTGACTTTTTCACCATCGATGAGGACGTCGCCGCCGTAGCCGCCGGTTTCCCGGATGACGTCCATACCGAAAAGGATCTTCATCAGCGTGGATTTACCCGCGCCGTTTTCGCCTGCCAGACCCAGGACTTCACCAGCCTTCAGGGTGAAGTTGATGTCCGTCAGGACCTGATTGCCGAAGAAGTCTTTTTTGATGCCGCGCATCTCCAACAGGGGAGCCGTATTACTTTCCATAAATGATACCCTACCTAATAAGAGAGGAGGAGGGTCGCCCCTCCTCCTCAGTTTTGAATGAGCGAGAAAAAACGCTGCTTATTTCACAGTGAAATACTTCTCGGGAACCTCAACAGAGGTGGAGCCCATGAACCAGCCGGGATCACCCATGATGTAGGTGTCCTGATACACCAGGAAGGTGTTGTCGGCCTTGACGCCGGTGGTGGCGTTGGTGTAGTTGGAGCCGTTCCAGGAAGCCTCGGGAGAGAACTCGTGGTAAGCCTTGGCGATATCGTCGATGTCGCACAGCTCGCTCTCGCCGTTGATGACGTTCAGAGCGTGCTGAGCCAGGCCAGCAGTGGTGGTGTAGCCGTAGGAATAAGCCCAAGTGCCGAAACGGCCAGCGCCGCCCTGCTCGCAGACAGCATCCTCAACCTTGGCCAGGATCTTCTGGAAGTCGCCGGCCTCAGCGGTCAGGTCGATGCCCAGAGCGCCGGGATAGCCCATCAGAGGAGAGGGCAGGTCGGCCTCGATGAAGTAGCCGCCGTACTGCAGCAGCTGCTTGAGCAGAGGCTCGGTGTGAGCATCGTTGGTGCAGAAGTAAGCGGCCTTCTCGCCGTAGGTCTTGGACCACTCGGGGACCTTTTCCAGGATGTAAGCCTGCGCACCGGCCACGCCGACGTCAGAGGTGGGATCGGGAGCGGTCTCCATGACGAACTTCATGCCGAACTCCTCGCAGGCGGCCTTCATGACCGCGATACGGCGGCTCATAGTCTCATAAGCCAGGTGACGGGGGAAGGAGATGTGCACGAAGGTGTCGCAGCCCAGCTCGTGAGCGGTGCGGATGATCAGGTAGCCGCGGGCCACGAAGTCATTGTTGCACACTAGGTCGGCAGCGGAGCCGATCTCGAGCAGATCCTCATGGGCCTCGCCGGCGATGCACAGGATGTCGGGGCGGATCTCCTTGATCTTACGGAACGCCTCGGTGGTGCCGGGGACGGACTGGTTGACGATGATGGCCTTCATGTCGGCGTCATCAGCCAGGTTCACGATGGTCTGGATGGTGGTCTCCAGCTCCTCGGTGAAGTTATCGGGATAGATGGCCAGCTTGACCATATCCTCACCGTACAGGGCCTGGAAAGCCTCGGCGCCGCGGCGGTCATCCTCGGACTGAGAAACGGAGCCGGTCACGATGCCGATGTGGACGTTACCCTCGGTTTTCGTGTCAGCGGTCTCAGAAGGAGTCTCGGTTTTGTTGCTGCCAGTGTTGGGGGTGGGGTTGCTTTTGCCGCAGGAAACCAGGGACAGGGCCATGGTCAGGGCAAGCAGTGTGCTCAGCAATCTTTTCATACATGCCTCCAATTTATTTTTTTGCAAGCATTTCACAAGAGACCTGCAAATAGTTGCTATATATGATACCTGAATCGTTTGCATTTGTCAACAGAGCAAAGACAAAATACTGATACTTTTTTTCGTATTACGGACAGGTTCCTTGAGAGTTATTCCTGTTTTCCCACTCTTTTCCCGCTGAGCGCTCTACTCATTTTTTCAAGTAAAGAATCTGATCCACACATTCTCTCCCTTATTCATTACCATCCTTTTTCTATGCGCCCTGCAAAAAGTCATGCTTCACAAAAAATCAAAAAGGAGCACCGGTCGATCCCGGTGCTCCATTTTTAAGTTGTATACAGGCTTAGCCGATGCCGCCATAGATGGCGCCCAGGATCAGGGCCGCCAGAGAAGCTGCGCAATACACCCACTTGCCCAGAGGATAGAACCAGCCGCTGATGTCCTTCTTGCCGGCGGTGCGGCCCTCGTGGACAGCCGCCAGAGCAGTGTCCTTCTTCATGACCCAGAAGAACATGATACCGGCCAGCAGAGCGCCCAGCGGGCAGATGTAAATAGAGACAACGTCCATCCACTGAGAGGTCCAGGGCTGGATGCACAGGGCGATCACGCCGCCCACTACGCCGATGATGACCACGGACAGCACACGGTTGGTGTGGAGCTTCTCCTGCAGGAAGGCCACGGGAGCCTCATACAGGTTCACGATGGAGCTGACGCCTGCGAACAGCACGCAGATGTAGAAGATCATACCCACGATCCGTCCACCGGGCATAGCGTTGAACACGTTGACCAGATAGACGAACATCAATCCGGGGCCGCCCTTCATTCCAACGATGCCGTCACCCAGAATGACTGCCATGGCAGGGATGATGACGATGGCAGCCAGCAGAGCGGCGATGGTGTCGAACAGGGCCACGTTGCGAGCAGAGGAAGGCAGATCCTCATCCTTGGGCAGATAGGAGCCGTAGATCACGGAGCCGTTGCCCGCCACAGACAGGGAGAAGAATGCCTGACCGAATGCGAAGACCCAGACCTGAGGATTCAGCAAGCCCTCGGGCTTGAGGGTGAAGATGTACTTGTAGCCCTCGCTGGCGCCGGGTAGGGTGCAGATATAAACGCCCAGGACCACGAACAGGAAGAACAGGGCGGGCATCATGACCTTGTTGGCCTTTTCAATGCCGTTGCCCACGCCGAATGCCATGATGGCCAGAGAGGCCACCAGACCCACAATCAGCCATACACCATTGCCGATGCCGAAGATACCGTTGCTGAACATCATGCTCAGGGCCTCGCCCAGAGTCTCTGCCTCGGGAGCGGTGCCGCCGAAGGTGCCGCCGATGGTCGCCATATCGGTGCCCATAGCGTACAGGCTGCCGGAAATACCCATCCAGCAGTACTTGAAGATCCAGCTCATGACCACGGTGTAGCCGATAGCCAGCATCATAGAGCCGACGATGGGGAGCGCGCCGATGGCCTCGCCCAGCCGCTTGTTACCGGTGCGTTCCTCGGTAGCCTTGCCGAAGGAGATCACGGGGCCGCCCTGCGCCCAACGGCCCAGTGCGAATTCCTCAATGATACCGGTGGAACCGACCAGAAGTACGAACAGGAAGTAGGGGATCAGGAACGTCATGCCCCCGAACTGCTGCACCATGATGGGAAAGCGCCAAATATTACCCATACCAACGGCAGAGCCAATGCAGGCCAGAATAAAGCCCCATTTGCTTTGAAAACCGTCGCGATTTTCCAGAGTTGCGTGTTTGTCTGACATAGTTTGCCCTCCTAAAGACACAGATTGGTGTGATGATCGGATGTGGCACTTTTCAGATCGGCTCACGCCCGATGGGTGGCCGCAAGCGGCGCACCCAAACGGGACGGAACCTATTCAAGCGCCCGGGCGCGATGAAAACTGAGACAAAGGAACTTGCTGGAAATGCTGCGCTGAAATCTTTTTATTTAATTGTATTTCCCGGAATTACTTCTCCTCGTTGGCGTAGGGCTCCAGGAAGGCGTGGAAGTGACGCATGGGCAGCTTGTGACCCCAGACGATCCGCATGTTGGGGATGGATTCGCGGTCCTCATACAGCGCCTTGACAGCGGCGATGACGTAGTCCAGGTGCTCCTGGGTCAGACGGCTGCGGTCGATGGCGAAGCGCACCACGTTGGCCAGCTCAGCCTGCTGCTCGGGAGTCTTCAGGTCATATTCCATGGAGAAGTCGCCCAGCTCGGACACGCGGATCCCGTAGCGGCGGATCAGCTCCAGAGAGAAGCCAGTGCCGGCGAAGGTGGTATGATCGCGCTTGCCGTCGAAGAACTCATCCATGTTGATGTACACAGCGTGGCCGCCGGCGGGGAGAACGACGCCCTTGACGCCGGCCTTGTAGAAGCCCTGTGCCAGGTACTCACACTGCTGCACGCGGTCATGCATGTAGCCGAAGTCGCAGCTCTCATAGAGGCCGCAGGCCAGAGCCATGATGTCACGGCCGGACATGCCGCCGTAGGAGTCATTGCCGTAGCAGGAGATCTGCTTGACCTTGATGAGCACGCCCACGTCGGTCTTCACGGTGCCGTCCTCGTTGAAGTCGGAGAACTTCTGCCAGAACAGGCCGCGGTCACGGAAGGCCAGCATACCGCCCATGTTGGCGTGGCCGTCCTTCTTGGCGGACATGGTGAAGGCGTCGCAGTAGGAGAACATCTCGCTGGCGATCTCGGCGATGGACTTGTCGGCATAGCCTTCCTCGTTCATCTTGATGAAGTAGCAGTTCTCGGCCCAGCGGGCAACGTCGAACACCAGCGGAATGTCATACTTATGCGCCACGCGGTTGATCTCCCGGATGTTGGCCATGGAGACGGGCTGACCGCAGATGGGGTTGTTGGTGATGCAGGTGAACACCAGAGGTACGTTCTCGGGACCAACGCCCTGAATCAGCTGCTCCAGCTTCTCGATGTCCATGTTGCCCTTGAACGGGTTCTTCTCGTAAGAGCCGCCCTCGGGGATCTCATACAGCAGCTCCTTGTTGTACAGGTTGCGGGGGATGGAGCCCATCTGCTTGATGTTGCCCTCGGTGGTGTCGAAGTGGCCGTTGGAGGGGATGGTGAAGACCTTGCCGGGATGACGCTGGGCCAGGATCTTCTTCACGATCTCCATCAGGACGGACTCAGCGGCACGGCCCTGCTGGATGATGAAGGCGTTGGGGCGCTCCATCTGAGCAGCGCCGCCGTTGAACAGGCCGCCCTCGTACTCGCAGAGATAGACCTCGTCCATCATCTTCTCGATGTCACGGCAATCGGTGCGGACCAGGTCGATGACCTTCTTCCAGTTCTTCTCGCCGCCGCGCTCGAAAATGTCGCGGAAGGTATCCAGCAGCACATAGTAGCCGGTGTTGCGGCCGTAAGCCTCGTCGCCCAGGAACAGGGTTGCCCACTGCTGGTTGGTCATTGCGGTGGTACCGGAGTCAGACAGCATATCCACAGTCAGCATGCCGGAGGGGAATGCAAACTCATTCCAGTGCGTAGCGTTCAGAGCGCGCTCGCGCTGCTCAACGGTAGCCTGAGGAAGATCGCGCACCACATATGCGCAGTGCTGAGGCATCGTCACGTTCAAGGGATAGTGCTTCGCATTCTTGTCCATTTTGTTTACCTCCATAATTTGGCGTTTTCCGCCTGTTTTTTTGGAGATACCCCGGTCGTCGAAGAGCGGGCTTCCCATTTCCTGCTCTGCGCCTGGCGGACAGTATCCGATACAAAAGAATCGTGGAGCGGCTCGTTTCAGGCTGGCTGAGCAGAATGCTCGGCAGGGTCCTGTCTCCGCCCCCCTCCTGTTGTGCGATTATTTTATCATGTTTTTTGGGGGTCGTCAACTTTTATTGCGATTTTTTTGCATATCTTCAATATTTTTTACGCTGTTTAGCTGTTTAAATTTATATATTTTGCACGTTTCCTCGATGGACGGATAATAATTTTTTCTCATTATTTTTTACTTTGACAATATGACTTTCTCATATATAATATTTTCATAGCCTGAAAATATGCAAAATGAAACGAGGGAATCTTATGACGTCCTCTTCCAACCTGATTCTTCAGCATTACATCAAGCTGACCGAATTTTTGGGAAAAGCGCTGGGTCCCGACTATGAAGTGGCCCTTCACGATCTGACCCGGAAGGACCGTTCCATCATCGCCATCGCCAATAATTATATCAGCGGCCGGGAGGTCGGCGCGCCTCTGACCAACATGTCCCTGGGTATTCTCCGGGACAAGAGTTACGAGCGCATGGACTATCATCTCCACTATTACAGCATCAACGTCAACGGCAAGGATCTCCGCTCCAGCACCTTTTTCATCAAGGACAGCGGCAAGCTCATCGGCCTGCTGTGCATCAACTTTGACGACAGCCGCTATCGGGCCATCAGCGACCATATCCTGAAGCTGTGCCACCCGGACCTGTTCGTAACCGATGTGCTGGCACAACCGCTGCCAGAGAGCGAAGATGACATATCCGCCCGATCCTCCCCAGAAAAATTCCGCAACTCCGCAGATGCGGTGGCTTTGGACGCCATCAACCGGGAGCTGGAACGGATGGGGGTCACGCCCGGCCACCTCACTCACAGCGAGCGGCTTCAGGTCATCACTTCTCTGGAATCCGCCGGCATTTTTCTGCTGAAGGGCGCCATTAAAAGCGCCGCGGCCGCCCTCGGCTGTTCCACCGCCAGCATTTATCGCTACCTCTCCCAGATCAACCCCTCTGACTAAGCCCGAAAGCACTGAAAAGGCCGAAGTGTACCCCTTAATTTATATGTGTATCAAAATCACCTCCGCCGAAAACGGCGGAGGTGATTTGATTCTTTATGTTCCGCTCTCGCCGTAGTTGCTCAGCACGCGGGCAGAGGGATCGTTGACGTCGCAGCCCTTCCAGCTCTTGTTTGGCATCCAGAAATCCTTCACCATGGGGGCCTGGCCGGGATAGTATTTCTCAAAGATCTCCCGGTACAGCAGGGATTCCTTGGTAAACGGCTGGGCGAAATCGTACTTCTTCCGCTTTTCCTCAAATTCGGCGTCGGTGTACTTGGTCTCGGCGTACTCCTTCAGGTCGTCCACCATGGAGTGGCCCACGGCGTCGGAGAATGCGGCCTTCTGGCGCCAGAGGATGTCATCCGGCAGCAGATGGTCCTTCTCGAAAGCGTGACGCAGGAGGTACTTTCCCATATCATAGGTATTGACCTTCATGGCCGGGTCGATGCTCATGACATACTTCACGAAATCCAGATCACCGAAGGGCACCCGGGCCTCGATGGAGTTGGCGGAAATGCAGCGGTCCGCCCGGAGCACATCGTACATATACAGCTCGTCCACCCGCTTCTTCGCCTCCTGCTGGAAGGCTTCGGGGGAAGGGGCAAAATCCGTATACTTGTAACCGAACAGTTCATCGCTGATCTCGCCGGTCAGCAAGACACGGATATCCGTCTGCTCGTGGATGGCCTTGCAGCAGAGATACATACCCATACTGGCCCGGATGGTGGTGATATCATAGGTCCCCAGCAGGGAGATCACCTCTTCCAGCGTATCCAGCACCTGCTGGCGGGTCATATATACCTCGGTATGGTCCGCGCCGATGTAATCCGCCACTTCTCTGGCGTATTTCAGATCAATGGCATCCTTGTCCATGCCGATGGCGAAAGTGCGGATCTTCTTCCCCAGCACCAGCGCACTGATGGCGCACACCAGAGAGGAATCCAGTCCGCCGGAGAGCAGGAAGCCCAACGGAGCGTCGGCGTCCAGCCGCTTATCCACACCGGCAATCAGTTTATTGCGGATGGTGCGGCAGACGGTCTCCAGATCGTCATGGCAATACTCCGTAACAGTGGTCAGGTCGGCGTAGCGGACAAACTTGCCGTCTGCGTAATAATGCCCCGGCGGGAAGGGGCAGACCTCCTTGCAGAGGCCGATGAGGTTCTTGGCCTCGCTGGCGAACACGATGCCGCCGTCATCCAGATAGCCGTAGAACAGCGGCCGGATGCCGATGGGGTCCCGGGCGGCGATGAGGGAATCCGTCTTGTGGTCATAGATGATCATGGCAAACTCCGCGTCCAGCTTGGCAAACATAGAAAGGCCGTATTCCCGGTACAGCGGCAGAATGATCTCGCAGTCGCTGCCGCTCTGGAATGTGTAGCCCTTCTCCGTCAGCTGCCGCTTCAGGGGGCGGAAACCGTACAACTCCCCGTTGCACACCACCATGTCGCCGTCCAGCTCAAAGGGCTGCATGCCAGCCTCGGTCAGGCCCATAATGGCCAGCCGGTGAAAGCCCAGCCAGCCGGAGCCGGTGTCCATGATCTTGGACATGTCGGGGCCACGGGAAACGGTCCGGTCAAAATAGGCCGGGATCTCACTCTTGTCCAGCTTCTTGGTGGAAAAACCCATAATTGCGCACATAAAAAAGCACCTCCGGAAAAAATAAAAGCAGCGAACGATCCTAAAATTTTAGGACGAATCGCTGCCGCATCCGTGGTGCCACCTAACTTGCTGATCGAAAATCAGCCCCTTTGCGGGGTTCCAACAAACCCCTGTGCTTTAACGCCGCACGCCGCGTCTCCCCTACTAAGCCTTCGCCGTTCAGATCGCTGCTCCTGAGTGTTATTCCCGCCGCCCCGTTGTACCGGGCTTCCACTGCCCCCGGCTCGCTGTGACCGTTTGGCCACGGTACTTGTCTCGATCCACGCATTTTCAATATGGCCGAAGCGTTGGCCCGCTCCGAAATTGATGGACTGATTATAGTTCCGATTTTCTCATCCGTCAAGGCTACGAATGCAAAAAACGAAAGCGGAAATTTCCTACAAATTTTGTCGGTTTTCACAAAGAGGCTTTGCGCGATTCCCCGTTTATCCGCTTGCAGAGGTTTTGCTTGACACCGCTTGGAAAGTGTGACATCCTGTAAAAAACAGCGCGGGAGGAATGCGTTATGCAGAAGATCGGTTGGATCGGCGTAGGCATCATGGGGAAAGCCATGGTGCGGAACCTGATGAAAGCGGGCTACGAGGTCCACATTTATGCCCGTCACCCGGAAAAAGTGGCAGACGTGATATCCGAGGGTGCCGTACCCCACGGCAGCATTGCGGAGTGCGTAAAGGCCAGTGAGGTGGCCATCACCATGGTGGGCTTCCCCAAGGATGTGGAGGAGGTCTACTTTGCCCCCGGCAATATTCTGGACAGCGCCGCCAAGGGCATGACGCTCATCGACATGACCACCACCAGTCCCACCCTGGCCCAGCGGATCTACCAAGAGGGCGCCGCCCGGGGACTGCGAGTGCTGGACGCCCCCGTCACCGGCGGTGACAGCGGGGCCCGTGCTGGAACGCTTTCCATTCTGGTAGGCGGCGATCAGGCAGATTTCGACGCTTGCCTCCCCATTTTCCAGGCAATGGGCACTAACATCACCTATTTCGGTCCCGCAGGCTGCGGCCAACACGCCAAAATGGCCAATCAGATCATGATCGCCGGGGCGCTTTCCGGCGTGTGCGAGGCTCTGACCTACGCCAAGGCGGAGGGGTTAGACGGGAATACTTTGCTGGGCGCCGTATCCACCGGAGCCGCTGGCAGCAAGCAGCTGGACTTTCAGGGCAAGAAGATCCTGGCAGGTGACTTTGCCCCCGGCTTCTTCATGAAGCACTTTGTGAAAGATATGCGCCTTGCGGAAGAGGAAGCAGAAAACGCCGGGCTGGATCTGAATGTTTTGCAGCAGGCGCTTTCCAACTGTCAATCCCTGATCGACCGGGGCTGCGGTGATCTGGGCACCCAGGCTCTGATCAAATTCTACGAAAAATAACAGATGAAAACAGGGGGCACAGCGTCAGCGCTGTGCCTCCTGTTCATTCCAACTGTCAATCCGTCTCCTTGGGAACCGGTTGAATTTCCAAATAATAATGGGGCTGGTTCAAGTCCAGCGTCACCTCCGTGACGCCGTTTTCCGGATCAAAACCGACGTTCTGGCCTGTGATTTGGACGTTTTCTGCATGGCTAACGGAGGCTGTCTGGGCCGTGAAGGCCAGGGTAGAATCCAGCGTGGTCATCAGATCATATCCTTGCAAGTTCCGGCGGCCTGAGCCGGAGCAGGCAAAGTCAAAGCTGGGGGCCTTCCAATACTGCGCCGTGACCTCCGCCGTACCGCCAGTCGGAACGGTAACCTCCGTTTTCAGATACAGTACCCGATCCACAGACAGCACCTCGTCCATCAGCTCATCCAGCCGTCCGCTGTCATAACGGTCCACCGGTTTATCCGACAACAGGCCGTATTGCTCCAACGCCCGCTCCGCCAGCAAGCAATAAGTTTCCGGGTTCAAAATCTCCGCCGCCTCGCTGAGCCAGCCGTAATAGCCGGGATTTTCTTCCATTGTGTCAAAGATCTCCCGGCTCAGTTCCAGCAGCACCTCATGAAGCGTAGTCGCACTCCGGGTAACGGTACAGGAAACACCGTCGATCTCCTCGCCGGGATCGCAGCCACCGTCCCGATAGCCTTGTAATGTGTAGCCCGTCAGGTCCGCCCCGATCACGATCAGCTTCTTGTCGGTTTTACTCCGTCGCTGCCCGTCAGGCACGAAATAGCTGTAAGTGACCTCTCCGGTGCGCTCATCCCAGCCGTACCCCTCAAAGCCGTAGGACAGCACCGTGGTACGGGTGTCATCCACTGTAAACGTCACCGCCTGAGTAGCCGCCTGATACTGTTCCGTAGGCGCTTCAAAATCCGTAAAGGTGTAGACTGTGACCGGAATATCCGCCGGTGCTTGCGTCCCGGTGGCTGCTTCCCGGTAATCGCCGCCGTCCAGAAGCACCTGGTAATCCATCCATTGGCTTGGATACCGCAGATTCAGGGTAGAAGTGTCACCGCCGCCGGCGCCGCCAAAGCCGCCCGCATAATCGCCGATGACCAGCTCCGCCCCCGCTGTCTCTCCGTTCACCGTCAGGCCGGGATCTATGGAAAGCAGATCCCTGATCCCGCCCACAATGGGATACAGCAGGGTCAGCGTCACATCCGTATCGGTTGGATTGCTGAGGATATAACCGTCCGTTATCGTCGCGCCCCGCTGGGAAGCGTACCCCTCCGGGTCTGTCCGGGGGGTGAAATCCCAATCCGTGTGCCGTTCCGCCGTCACGCCGGGATTTTCGTCTGCCGTGGTCAGGGGCAGCACCGGCCCGGCGTAGGACATGAATACTGCTGTGTCCGCAGCACTGCCCGCGTTATTGATCCCACTGCCGCCCGCACTGGCTCCATAACCGCGAAAGCCGCCGGTAACCAGATAGGCGGCTTCCGCCCCGCAGAGCACCATCAAGCAGGCCGCCGCAGCTGCATACCGCCGCCAGACGGGTCGCTTTTTCACGGGGGTCTCAGCGGCCGCCTCGGTCAGATCCTCATCCACCAAGCCAATGGCCCGGAACAATCGCTCCGCTTTCATACCGTGATCCCCTCCTTTTCCAAAAATGCCCGCAGCGCCTTTCTCGTGCGGAACAGGGCAGATTTTACCCGGCTCTCGCCGCAATCCAGATGCTTTGCGATGGCGGCGATGTCCTCTCCGTACCAATAGCGCCGCAGGAAGATATACCGGTTATCTGCCGTCTGTCCCCGCAGAAACGCGCTGACACATTCCGCCAAAACCCGCTCCTCCGCCGCCTGCTCCGGTCCCCGCCGGTCGGGGATGCACTCGTCCAGTTCCCCCAGCAGCGTCTCCATACCCGCGCCCCGGCTTTGGGTCCGCCCCGCCTTCCAGCGGTCCAGTGACAGGTTCCGCGTGATCCGCCCCAGCCAGGCCCGAAGCGCGCAGGGTCGCTCCGGCGGCATGGCGTTCCAAGCCCGGAAATAGGTATCGTTGACGCACTCCTCTGCATCGTGATGGCTGCGGAGGATGTTCCAGGACAGAGCATGGAGAAAGCTGCCGTACTTCCCGGCGGTAGCCGTAATGGCGCCCTGATCCCGGTCCCAGTAGAGGTCAATGATCTGCGTATCGTCCATAGCCGCGCCTCCTTTTTATCTCTCTGCCCATATAGACGAGAAATCCGTGCGTTCCGTCGCGTAAAAAGCAAAAAATTCTCCGGGGAATCTTCCCCGGAGAATATGGTATCAGATTTTCATACCGGCATCAACCGTTCAGCGGCCCGCCGCGTTCTGATAAGGGTCCAGGAAGGGGGTCGGTGCCTTCCGATAGGTAGCCAGACTGACTCCAACCAATGCAGCAGCGCAGGCAATGGCGCCGGGGACCGTAGGCCCGAGGCCGAAGGGCACCCCCGCCAGCTTCCAACCTATGCAGACCGTGAAACCCGCCACCATACCGGCGATGATGCCGGCCTTGGTGGCCTTTTTCCAATACAGCGCCGCAAATGCCGGCAGTCCCGCCGCCGCCGCGTAAAAGCTCCACGCGAACATCAGGATGCTGTAAGCGTTTTTGATGTACAGGGCGATCACCAGCGCTCCCAAGGGTAGGATCACCGCGAACACGCGGGTCAGCCGCAGTTCCTTTTTCTCAGAAATATTGGGATTGAACACCTTATAAATATCGTGGACGCAGGTCTGCACGGAGACGATCAGGTAGCTGTCCGCCGTAGACATGATGACGGACAGAATCCCCGCCAGTGCCAGACCCGTCAGGCCCACCGGCAGGATCTCAATGGCCAGAGCCGGGACCACCGCGTCCGTAGAGCCGTACTGGGCCAGTTTTTCCGCCGACACCAGTTGATGTGCCACCACGCCCATGAACCACACCAGTGGAATGGTAAGTCCATAGGCCAGAGTCCCCAGGAACAGCCCCTCCTTGGCCGCTTTCTGGCTCTTGGCAGCGAAGGCCCGCTGCCACATTTCCGCTCCCGCCAGGGTAAAGACGAAATAGGTAATGATATCGCCCACGATGCCGCCATCCAAATAGGGCTTTGCCAATTCCGGAGCAAGTCCCTCCAAAAAGACGGACAAGCCACCCAGCTTAACCAGAGATGCCGAGGGGATCAGAATGTAGACAAACAGGATCAGCATGACAAACTGGAATACATCCGTATAGATCACGCCGAACAGGCCGGAGGTGGCCGTATAGACTATAAACACGACACAGGCGATGAGTGCGCCCATCTCGTAGGAAATTCCGATCTCATTGCCCAGCATATTGATGATGGTGGCGGTGGCCGTCACCTGCGAGGCCACAGTGCCCATCATGGTAAAGGCGATCAGGCCGCCTAAAATCACCTTGGTGGTCTTGCCGAAGCGCTGCTCAAAAAGGTCCGGGATTGAGGTCACATGAAACGTAGTGCCCACTGCGGAGATCCGCCCGGCAAAGCCGGAGAAAATAAACATACCCAGAAGATAGGGCAGTGCCGTCATAATGGCCTTGAAGCCGCTGGAATAGGCCACGCCCGCCCGGCCCATAAGGCCGCTGCCGCCAATAATGGTGGCGCACACGGTAGCCATCAGCACCAGTGGACCGAAGGACCGGCCGCCCAGATAGTAGTCGTCCATGCTCTGAACTTTCTTGACCACCACCACGCCGATCAAAACCATGGAAATCAGGTAGGCTGCAATGATGATGAGGTCGATTGCGTGAAGTTGATTGTGAACCATAGGCTGCTCCTTTCCGATTAAGGACCCTTGCCGGATCCGGTTTCCTGCTCTGTGTTCAGGAAGCGTTCCACCGCCTCCTTCGCTTTCTTTTCGCCCACAAAAATAACGGTATCCCCGGCGTACAGCTCCGCGTAGGGGCCGGGGGAAAGAATATCCGTGGTGCCCCGGCGGATGGCAGCCACCGTAGCGCCGGTAGCCTGCCAGAATCGCAGGTCACCCAAATTTTTTCCGATGCCGTACCAGCCATCCGGCACCCGGCAGCTAAACGTAGGCAGCGTCTCCGCCGGTTGAACAGGATAGAGGGTATCCTCCAGAATACTCTGGCACAGTTCCCCCATGCGGCGGTTCAGCGCTTCCTTTTCCTCGATCAGTTCCCGCAGCTTCCGGCGTTTGCTCATCAGATCCGCCCTGTTCTCAAAGTTTTGCAGATAGCGCTTGGCGTTGTCCGCAGAGAGCACATATACGCCGCTCTGCTCCTTCACCGCCACCACCCGCATATCACTGAGAAGCTGGATGGCCCGCCGGACAGTCTCCGGCGACACCTCGTATTCCGATGAGAGCTTGGACCGACCGGAGATTTTTTCCCCTTCCCGCAGTTCTCCCGCCGCGATCCGCTCAGCCACAGAGATTGCGATTCGCATATACTGGGTCAATCCGTCATTGTCCATAAAGCTCACTCCTTTATTTATACGCCTATTATACAAACTGACAACCTTGATTGCAAGAAAAGTTTTTAGTTTTTACAAAATTTTTACGTCACTTTACGCAATGCGAATCCATTTCAATTCCCGTTTTACACGGCTCTTATAAAACGTGCCCAGTCCCATAGGCTGTCTTGCCGGTCATACGCCCGTCATTGCAAAAAGCAGAGGTATGCGTCAAATCAACGCATACCTCTAAATTTAAATGGGTATCAGTAGAAGCCACTCAGGGCCTTCCGTCTTTTGATCTTAAAGCAATCATACCTCATTTTCCACGGTTCCGGGCCCGGCGCGCCGTAGAGGAACCGATTCCCAGCTCGATTCGATATTTTGCCACAGTGCGGCGGGCCAGGAAAATCCCCTCCGCCGCCAGCAGGTCGCAAAGGGTCTGATCGCTGAGAGGATGGCTGGAATCCTCATCCTTGAAGCGAAGCAGCATCCGCTGCTTCACCGCCTGACGGGACAGTCCCTGCTGTCCCACCGCCCGACTGAAAAAGTATCGCAGCGGATAGATTCCCTGACGGCATTGCAGGTATTTATCCCGCACGGCCCGGGAAACGGTGGAAGGGTGCAGGTCCAGTGTCTCCGCCAGGGAGGACAGCTTCATGGGTGACAGTTCCACAGTCTGTCCGGAAAAGAAGGATCTCTGCGCGTCCAGGATGGCCTGCGCGCAGCGGCGCAGGGTGCTGCCCCGGCGTTCCAGGCTGTCCAGCAGCCATTTGGTCTGCCGCAGCTTCTCCTTTAAATAAGTGCGGGCCTCCGGATCGTCACTCTCCTTGGCCATACTGCTGTAATAAGGGTTCACAGTGACCTTTGGAAGATAGTATTCGTTCAGCAGTACCTGCAATTTCCCTTCCAGCTCCACCACGAACACATCCGGCCGGACATAGAGGGTCGGTTCTGCCGGCTGAAACGCCTGACCGGGGTGAGGATCCAAGGCAGCGATGGCCTTCTCCGCCGCCTGAATTTCAGAGATGCTGGCCCCAAGTGCCTTGGTGATGGGTCCATAGTGGCTGCGGCTCAGTTCCGTGAGGAACCGTGCGGCAATGTCCATGGCGTAGGGGACGTTGTCCTTCCGGCGGCTCAGCTGAAGCACCAGACACTCCGACAGGTCCCGGGCGCCCACGCCGGCAGGCTCCAAGGACTGAATCGTATCCAGTGCCTGATCTACCATCGTCTGGGGGATCTTCATTTCTGTCAGGCCGTCCAGATCCTCCTGCGTCAGATATCCGTCCTCGTCCACCAGCTCCGCCATATATTTACACAGGGCCAGCATGGGCTTCGGCAGTCGTTTCCGCTCCAACTGATCGCAGAGAAACGCAGACAGGCTGTCCAGCTCCTTATCAGTCGCTCCCGGCTCCGGTGGGGCATCCTCCTCATGGGCAAAGGAGGTCCCAAAGGTCCCCGCGTCCAGCCAACTGGCTTTCTGACGCAGCTCCGCGTAGGCAGAGCGAAGCTCTGAGGCTTCCGAAAGCTCCAAGGTGGGGTTCTCCTCGGAGATCTTTCCCAGATAGTCCAGCAGCTCCTGAGAATTCATCTGCAAGACTTCCATGGATTGCAGTAGCTGCGGCGTCAGCTTCAGCTCCTGCCGCAGTTCTGTTTTTAAAGAAATGAGATTCATAACAGCTTCATTCCTTCCGGTCCTTCACATATTTGGCGATTTTCCGGACAGCGGTGGCCTGAGAGATGCCCAGTTCCTTCGCCACGGCCACCGTAGTGCCGCAGCGGCGGTAGGAATCCCGGATGATCTGTCCCTCGAAGGCATCCATCCGCTCCGCCAGAGTCCCCTCCTGAGAGGGGAGGTCCGGTGCGCTGCCGCCGCTGTTGTATTCCAGCGGCAGGGCCGTAATGTCCAAAATCGGATTCTGGGCGGTGATGACCAGCCGTTCCATCAGGTTTTCCAGCTGACGCACATTACCGGGCCAGGGATATTGCTCCAGAAAGGCCACAAACCGGGGACTTAACGCCAGCTGCTTGCCGTATTCCTTGCAGAACCGCTCCAAAAACTGATGCGCCATAGGCAGGATATCCTCAGGGCGCTGCCGCAGAGGGGGAATGTGGACCCGGATGACGTTCAGCCGGTAGAAAAGGTCCGAACGGAACAGCCCCCGCTGCACCTCCTCCTCCAGATTGCGGTTAGTGGCCACCAGCAGACGGAAATCCAACTCAATGCGCTTGGTGCCGGACACCCGCTCGATGGTCTTTTCCTGAATGAGCTGCAGCAGCTTGGATTGGATATGGGGCGGCAGTTCTCCGATCTCATCCAGAAACAGGGTGCCGTGGTTGGCCAGTTCGATCTTACCGATCTTACCGGCAGAGGCCGCGCCGGTAAAGGCGCCCTTTTCATAGCCGAACAGCTCGGATTCAATGAGGTTTTCATGGAGCACCGCGCAGTTGACCTCGATAAAGGGGCCGTTGGCCCGGTTGCTGATGGCGTGGATGGCCTTGGCCACCGCGCTTTTGCCCACGCCGGTCTCTCCGGTGATGAGGATGTTGGCCTTCGTGTTGGCGGTGTTCAGGATCAATGTCCACAACCGCTGCATGGCAGGGCTCTTCACCACCAGATCCGTGGCGGTGGCCCGGAGCCGCAGTTCCGCGATCTCCTGCGTATACTGCTGCAAGGAGTCCTGTAAATGCCGGTAGTTCTGCTGAATGGTGTTGATCTGCTCCATGGACACCGTGTTGAAGCACACGGCATATTTCAGCACACCGTTTTGGTCAAACAGCGGAATTCCCACCGTCATGACATTTTTATGGGTGTGGTTGATGGTCTGGGTGGCGGTGATCTTTTTCTTCTGCCGGATGACCTCCGCAGTGATACAGGGCCGGAAGGTCCCGTTCGCCTCCAGATCAAAAGCCGACTTGCCCACGATGGAATCGTGGGTAAATCCAAAGTTCCGCTCATAGTTCTCACTGACCCGGAGAATGATGCCGTCTGCGTCGGAGAGCATCATATCGTCTGCCAGGACCAGATTATTTCTGGGGCTGAGGATATCGAAAAGTCCCTCCAGATTGATATTTTCCTCAAAGAAATGAGGAAGGTCAGGTGTATGCGCCATGAGAGCACCTCCCGCGTGCGATCTATTCATTTTTGATTATAGCATATTCAAAAGCGAATAGAAAGGGTCAGTACTAAGTTTCTTCTGTATCTTTTGTAAAAAAATAACCGCCGGCTTTCGTGGTTCTTGCCGAAAGGATGTCCTGCGCAGGGAAAAATATATGCGCATCCAGCCTATTCATTTTTGAATATGGCTCGAATGAGGTCGCTGAAAAGAGGAAAATTCCGCCGAAATCCCCCGATTTTTTTGTCAAACCCGCACAGTTGTCAGCCCTATTTTTGTGAAAAACAGCTTGCCAATCTTGGCGCATAAATTGCTATATTATTTGCTGTACAACCATGGATAGGCTGACGGGTGCAGCTGGACCCACATCTCCGTCAGCACAGACGCTTACATATTATTTTTTAGGAGGAATCTACTTATGTATCAGACCCTTCGTTATGAAAAGCAGGAAAACATCGGCATTCTCACCATCAACCGTCCCGAGGCGCTGAACGCACTGAACTCCACCGTCATCGGCGACCTGGAGCAGGCCATCACCGAGGTGGAGAAGGACGCCGAGCTGAGCGCTCTCATCATCACCGGCGAGGGCCGTTCCTTTGTGGCCGGTGCCGACATCGGCGAGCAGCTCCCCCTGGATGTGGCCGGCGGCCGCAAGTGGGGCCAGCGGGGCAGCGCCCTGATGCGCCGCATTGAGAAGCTGGAGATCCCCACCATCGCTGCTGTCAACGGCTTCGCTCTGGGCGGCGGCTGCGA
>UMFX01046072.1_pt1 | contig 25200 bp, 23 predicted proteins | sample 1965131 | NCBI WGS metagenome assembly UMFX01 (sample SAMEA4836058, study PRJEB28245) | human gut metagenome | biome: gut microbiome; material: fecal sample | place: Denmark | collected 2008 | reverse complement strand
ATCCACGTTGCTACAAATGTGAGGTCACTTCATATTATCTATTACTTTTTTCTACAAGTATATTGAAGAGTAATTTCTGATTACTTTTCTTTAGTATAACATATTCTAATATCAATTTTCTACAACTTCTCAGTCCATAAAAATTACACAAATTCCTCTCACTTAATCACCCACATCAGCTTGTCTGTAAATATGTTTTTTTCGCGAATTCTTCAGATTGACTTTCCCCTCCCCATAAGTTATCCTTATCATAGTACGCCATACTGACATCTTTGCAGCACTGGTGGATTTTATTATTTTTACAGGTAAGGATTTGAGAAAATGAGTAAAACAAAAACAATCGACCTGACTTCCGGGCCGATTCTAAAGACGCTGGCAGAGCTGGCACTTCCGATCATGGCTTCCTCGCTGCTGGGGACAGCCTACAATATTACGGACATGGCGTGGATCGGCATGCTGGGTTCCAAAGCCGTTGCCGGGGTGGGCGTTGGGGGAATGTACGTCTGGCTCTCACAAGGGCTCGTGGCACTTCCGCGAATGGGCGGACAAGTCAATGTCGCACAGGCCTGCGGACGCGGTGACTATGAACAGGCAAGGGGATATGCCGCTTCCGCTCTGCGGCTTACATTTTTACTGGGAATTTTATTTGCCGCAGTATGTATCGTGTTTATTCATCCGCTGCTCGGCTTTTTTAACCTCGGAGACGCAGAGACTTATACCGCTGCGAAATTATATACACTGATCACCTGCGGACTGATTCTGTTTTCATTTTTAAATCTGACTCTGACCGGACTTTCTACTGCACAGGGAGATTCCAAGACACCGCTTATGGCAAATCTTCTTGGACTGGTTGGTAATATGATCCTGGATCCGATTCTGATCCTCGGATTTGGACCATTTCCAAGGCTTGAGGTTGTTGGCGCTGCAGTTGCTACCGTGACCTCGCAGATACTGGTTCTGATCGTCATGCTGATTCGGATTATGCGCTCTGATCTGAAACCAAATATTCTGCAAAATATGCATGTGCTGTCGCGTTTCCCTGCAAAATACTACATCAGTATTTTTAAAATTGGATTTCCGACAGCAGTACAGAGCAGTATTTACTGTATGATTTCCATGGTTCTCACACGAATGGTTTCTGTATTCGGGGCAGGTGCCATTGCCACACAACGAGTCGGCGGACAGATTGAATCTGTTTCATGGAACACTGCAGACGGCTTTGCTGCTGCGTTAAATGCTTTCGTTGGTCAGAACTACGGTGCAAAGAAACCAGACCGTATCCGGAAAGGATATAATATTTCATTTAAAATTCTCGCTGTATGGGGACTCATTGTAACCGGTGCTTTCGTATTCCTGCCAGGACCGATTGCTTCCCTTTTCTTCCACGAAAAAGATGTTCTGGCGATTGCGATCAACTATCTGATCATCATCGGATTCAGCGAAACCTTTATGACCATTGAGCTTATGACCATCGGCGCACTTTCCGGTCTTGGTATGACAAAGCTTTGCAGTATCATCAGCATTGTCCTCACCAGTGCCAGAATCCCACTCGCCATGATCCTCACCCAAACCAGCCTTGGTCTGAATGGTGTATGGTGGGCACTTACAATTACCTCTATCACCAAAGGAATTGTTTTCTACTTCACCTTCCACCACACCAGCAGACACCTACCTGACACTAATGACAATTAATTTAACTACCCACCCTTTTTATTTTTTCCTGGTTTGTTTATTTCTTCTTCATATTTTTTCGATTTTTTTTAGAGTTTGAACATATTTCTGTCACAAATTATCTGTACACTAATAATCAGATAGTTGATAAAGCAACTATCTCCCCCTCATAAAGTAGAAGCAGTCAGAATTCTGATTGCTGCACTTTACTCTCATTCCTTTTAGATAACAATAAAAACACCAGGAACCTCTCCATTATGGAGAGGTTCTTGCGTTGTGAATATTTCTTTAAATATTCTATAAGCCTATTATTTTTTTGTTTTTAATCAGATTTTATAATTTCTTAACACTTTTGACATATTTTTATCGTATAGTAATGAATGGATAGTTGGGAAACAACTATCTCCCCCCTCATAAAGTGAGCGCAATCGGGCATGCCCGATTGCCGCACTTTGATTTTTACAGAATATTATTCTGGGACGAAGGTTATCCTCCGTCCCATATTTTATTTGTAAATGCAATACCATGTGCCCGGATATCTACCTGCACAGAACGTCAGTCACGGCCATTCATCATCAAATGAACCCAAATCTTTTACGACCTTGCACGAATGTCCCTCTGGTACATCATACTTTTTATCCTCAATTACCGGAAAGGATTTATTATGAAACGCCATACTTTACATAAACTTATTTTTTCAATTCTTTTATTTGCCATAAGTTTCCTTGTTCTTTTCACCAGCCACAAAAGCTCTGCATTCGCGGATTGGTATTCTTCCACCATTTACCCACTTTTCGTTTCGTCCATCGGACGCTTTTTCGGAATTTTCCCATTTTCTGTTTCTGAAATTGGATTGTATATTTTTGTCATTCTTCTGTTTCTTTCCTTGATCCGGATGCTGGTCATCTCCATTTACAAAATGTATGCACAAAAAAAGAACCCTGCCTGGCTCGGCTACGGTTCCTCACTCTTGCTTCTCTGTGGATGTCTGTTTACCATTTATACTTTTTTCTGCGGAATCAACTACGGGCATACTTCATTTGCAGAAAAATATCACCTGGAATCCGGTCAGTATACTCTGGCTGAACTGACCTCTTTATGCAACGAACTGACTGATCAGTTAAATACACTTTCTGACTCTGTAGACCGGGATTCTGACGGTCTGGCTGATATGGGTAAGGATCTGCAGGGTCGTGCACGAACTGCCATGTCCTCCCTCGGTGTTACCTACCCTGAACTTTCCGGATACTATCCACAGCCAAAAGGGCTTTTATTTCCGGCTTTTCTCTCTGTACAGAATCTTTCCGGGATCTATTCACCATTTACCATTGAGGCAAACTATAACTCCGCAATGGTTTCCTACAATCTTCCATTTACCATCTGTCACGAGCTTTCACATCTGCGTGGATTTATGCAGGAGGAAGAAGCAAATTTTATCGGTTTTCTCGCCTGTGTAAGTACCGACGATACCGCCTTCAACTACAGCGGCTATCTTCTTGGCTGGATCTACGCAACCAATGAACTTTACGAAACCGACTACGACACCTTTGAGGAAGTCTACAGCAGGCTTTCTGACAATGTAAAGGCAGATCTTTCGGCTAACAGCAGCTTCTGGAACCGATATGACAGCAAGGTCGCCGAAGTATCCGGTCAGATCAATGACCACTATCTGAAAGCAAATGGCCAAAGTGACGGGGTAAAAAGTTATGACCGGATGGTTGATCTGATGATCACCTGGTTCCGGTCAAAATAATTCTTTCTTATAAAATTTACTCTTTCTCTCCAGCCTGAAACAGGATCTCTTTCAATACGTTTGCCGCCATGCTGTGAGGGCTGCTCTTATCTTCCACAAAACAGATTTCTCTTACCGGTGGTTCTTCCAATAGGGGAACCTGAATGACAATGCCCTGCTCGATCACTTCCTGTGCAAGCGGTTCCGGAATAAACCCGATTCCCAGATTCTGTCTTACCATCGGCAGAATCTGATCGATGGTTGCTGCTTCGGTATCTGCCGTCATTGCAATTCCATGCTCCAGAAAAAATCTGGTATAAAAATCATAAGTTGATGTGTTTTTCCCAAGGCAGATAAATGGATACTCCACCAGCTTTCTCAAGCTTACCGGTTCTTTAAATATATCTTTGTACGCCACATTTGCAACCAGGATTTCTTTAAATGAAAGAAGCGGAGTTGCCTTTAAAGGCTTTTTCACCTCTGCCGGTGTAGATGCTACCGCAAAATCTGAAAGTCCGTTCCGAACCGTCTGTATCGCCTGTGGTGCTGTATAACTCGAAATGCGAAGTCTGATTTTAGGATACTTTCTTCTGAACTCTCCCAGCACCGGAAGTAGAAGCAAATGCAATGCAATCTCACTTACACCGATCGTTACGGTTCCCTGTTCCAGTTTCTTTTCATTTTCAAGCTCTAGTTCTGCTGCATGCAGATGCTCGTATGCAATTGCAACATGTGAATAAAGCCGTTCTCCCTCCGGTGTAAGCTCTGCCCCCCGGTTAGATCGGATAAATAGTCTGCATCCAAGCTGACTTTCCAGATTGTGGATTGCCCTTGTTACGTTCGGCTGATTACTCATCAGGATTGTCGCCGCCTGTGAAAAACTTTTATACTTTGCCGCATAATAGAAAATGCGGTAATAATCATAGGTAACTTCCATCTTCCTGCTCCTTGTTCCGTATATCTCCGGCATATCCAGTGCCGCCTTTAACTGAACGGAATCGTAACCGGTGTACAGTCAAATTTTTCAAAATAACTGTCGGCCAGATGCTCCTCTTCGCCTTCGATCAGAAGGTGCATCTTCTCTCCCATTCTTATCGTCATCAGTCCCATGATCGATTTGGCATCAATCTCGAAACGTCCTGTCACATCCTTTACCGTAATATCTGCATTCATCTTCTGGCAGACATTACAAAAAGTCATCAATTGTCCTGTAGTCATAAAACGTATATTCTTCTGTACCATAATAGGTTAACCCTCCGCAAGTCTTTTTTCCTGATGTCTAGTTTACACAATATCGTACAATTAGAGAAATATCTCTTTGAAATATCTGATATGTCATTTGGATATATCAATTGTTTTTTTATTTTACATACTACATAGCAGTTTGTCAACACTACCGGTCATTTAAATTTTTATATTCTCGATACTCTGCCAGCGGCATATATGCCGGACGAATAATCTTATCCACATTGATCAGCTCTTCCAGACGATGTGCACTCCATCCAACGATTCGCGCTGCGGCAAAGATCGGCGTATAAAGCTGCTCCGGAATTCCAAGCATATGGTAAACCAGTCCGCTGTAAAAATCGACATTTGCATTTACACCTTTATACATCTTCCTTTTTCCGGCAATGATTTCCGGTGCCATATGTTCCACTTTCTCATAAAGTGCGTATTCTTTATCGTATCCTTTCTCATGTGCAAGCTGAGCCACAAATTTCTTGAAAATCTCAGCACGTGGATCAGATACTGAATAAATCGCATGGCCCATTCCATAGATCAGACCTTTTTTATCAAACCTCTCCTTTGCAAGCAGACCTTCCAGATATGCTCTTACCTCATCGTCATCTTCCCAGTCTTTGACCTCTTCTTTCATATCAGCAAACATCTGCGTCACTTTGATATTCGCACCGCCGTGCTTTGGTCCTTTTAACGATGCCATTGCCGCAGAAATTGTAGAATAAGTGTCTGTTCCTGACGAGGTAACAACGTGGGTGGTAAATGTAGAGTTATTTCCACCACCGTGATCCATATGCAGCACAAGTGCCATATCCAGGATCCTTGCTTCCAGATCCGTATACTGTCGGTCTTCACGAAGCATCATCAGAATATTTTCCGCAGTGGACTTCTGCGGATCCGGTGCATAGATGTACATATCCTGACCCTGACGATAATTGTATGCATGATATCCGTAGACCATCAGCATCGGAAATTCACTGATCAGGTTCAGGCACTGTCTGAGAACATTCGGGATCGAGGTATCATCAGCTTTTTCATCATAAGAATACAGATTCAGAATCGCCCTTGAAATATTATTCATCATATCATGGCTCGGTGCCTTCATAATAACATCGCGCACAAAATTCGGCGGAAGTGTCCTTCTCTCTGTCAGTGTCTCATGAAACCCATCCAGCTGTGCAGCCGTCGGAAGTTCACCAAAAAGAAGTAGATATGCAATTTCTTCATATCCAAAATGATCCGCATCCAGAAATCCACGAACCAGATCCTTGATGTTATAGCCTCGATAATACAAATTACCGGCACACGGAACTTCTTCGCCGTTCACAATCTTTTTGGCACATACATCGGAAATGTTGGTAAGTCCGGCAAGAACTCCTTTTCCGTTCAAATCACGGAGACCTCTTTTTACATCATGCTTTACAAAAAGTTCTTTGTCGATCCCGGTATTCGCTTCACATAATCCGGCAAGCTCCTTGATTTTCGGCGAAATATCAAACAGAATACTATCCAGATCTTTCGCACTGTTCACTGAATTTGTCATACACCTACTCCTTTCTGTTAAAGGCTCTGCATAATACTGCAGAAAGTATGAATGAGGGACGGAAACACGCACTTTTAGCATCGTCCCCCGTCCCTTCTTCTTATTTATAAACTACTTACTACTTGTTGGAAAATATGGTCTCAGTGAATCTGCCACACTGCTGATCGGCATTGTCTGAAGCCATACATGTCCCGGTCCTGTAATAACCGTATTAAATAATCCTTCTCCGCCAAAGACAATATTCTTAAGTCCCGGCACGGTCTGGATATCCATCTGGCATGTTACACTCATCGCTGCCAGATAACCGGAATCAATCACGATCTGCTGACCCGGTTGTAATTCGTATTCTACCACATGTCCATCGAATTCTGCAAATACAATTCCATTTCCGGATACCTTCTGCAGAACAAATCCTTCTCCTCCAAACAATCCTGAAGCCACTTTCTTGTGAAAATGAACAGATAGATTTACTCCCGGCTCACCTGCCAGAAATGCTTTTTTCTGAAAAATATATTCCTGCCCCGGTCCGATTTCAAATGCCTTGATCGAACCTGGAAAGCTGGATGCAAATGCGATCAGTCCATTCCCTCCCTGTGCGGTATAAATGTTCTGGAACATCGCTTCTCCAGAAAACATTCTTCCAAATGCTTTTCCAAATCCTCCATTTGTCGAAGTCTCCATCTTCATATTCGGAGACATCCATGCCATGGATCCCCGCTCTGTGATCATCCGCTCGCCAGCTTCCAGATGGCAGATCACTACCGGAAGGGTATCACCCTTGATTTCATACCTCATGCTCCATTTCCTCCTTTATAATATTAGTCAGTCTGGCAAATTCTTCCAGATCCAGTGCTTCTCCCCGGACACTGCTTCCTTTCCCGAGTTTCTCTATCGCAGCAGTGATGACTTCCTTTGAAAGATTCAGCTCTCCTGAATTCTTAAGGCCATTTGCCAATGTCTTCCTTCTCTGATTAAAGGATGCCCGTATAAGGCGGAACATCAGCTTTTCATCCATAACCTCTACCGGAGGCTTCTGATGTCTTGTCAGGCGGATTACTGCTGAGCCGACTGCCGGACGCGGCATAAAACAGTTCGGTGGTACATTTGCAACAATATACGGCTTTGCATAATACTGTACAGCAAGTGAAAGTGCACCATAATCCTTTGTTCCCGGTCCTACCTGCATACGGTCAGCCACTTCTTTCTGGACCATAACCGTAATACTCTCTAGCGGCACATGACTTTCAAATAAGCCCATGATGATCGGTGTCGTTATATAATATGGAAGATTCGCAACCACCTTGATCGGCCGTCCTCCGTTTTTCTCCTTTGCAAGTGCTGCAATATCCACCTTCAGGATATCTTCATTGATGATCGATACGTTGTCGTATTCTTTCAGTGTGTCTTCCAGAATCGGAATCAGCGCACGGTCGATCTCAACTGCGGTTACTTCTCTTGCCGCACAGGCAAGGTACTGTGTCATCGTCCCGATTCCAGGACCGATCTCCAACACGTAATCATCCTTTGTGATCTCAGCTGCACGAATGATCTTATCCAGCACATGCTCATCGATCAGAAAGTTCTGTCCGAATTTTTTCTGAAAATTAAAATTATATTTTTGCAGAACCTCAATGGTATTCTGCGGATTTCCAAGTGTAGGTGTTTTCATCTGTTATTCTCCTGATTATTCATTGCCTGCGTCTTAAATGCCGTACAGATCTCTCGCATTTTTCTCTGTCACAGCGATCACTTCTTCCAGACTCATCTCTTTTAACTCTGCAATTTTCTCAGCCACATACCGGATATAAGAAGACTGATTCCGTTTGCCACGGTACGGCTCCGGTGCCATATACGGGCAGTCTGTCTCCAGCACGATCTTCTCGATCGGGATTGCAGCTGCGACATCTTTTAATTTCTTTGCATTCTTAAATGTGACGACTCCGCCGATTCCAATATAGAACCCCATCTTCACATATTCTTCAGCCATTTCACGCGAATAGGAATAGCAGTGAATAACTCCGCCAAGCCCCTGTGCATAATTTTTCATGATATACATGGTATCTGCGGCAGCTTCCCTGCTGTGGATGATTACTGGTTTTTTTACTTCTTCCGCGAGCTTCAGTTGCCGGATAAACCACTTCTGCTGTACCTCATGCGGTTCATTATCCCAATAATAATCCAGACCGATCTCTCCGACTGCAACCACTTTTTTGTTACGGCAGAGTTCTTTCATATGCTGGATCTTATCTTCGTTAAGTTCTCCAACCTCATCCGGATGCACACCGATTGCAGCATAAACATATGGATACTTTCCGGCAAGTGCCAGAACCTTCTCACAGGATTCATAAGTCGCACTTACATCCACGATTGTTCCGACTCCAAGATCCGACATAGATTTTAAAAGCTCATCCCGGTCCTCGTCAAACTGTTCATCATCATAATGTGCATGTGTATCAAATATCATTTTCCTCGTCTCGCTTTCTTTTTACTGACTGCTCTCAGATGTTCTAAGTATACCACACATTCTTAGCCGCTGAATAGTCACTTTTTTTACTTGCTTATCCGGTTTCTTCTATGTATACTATAGATAGTGCAAATAGATCACATCTGCAAATGTATGGGGAATATATTTCTGAAGATTCTGATCAGATATTATAGGAGGATTTTAAAATGAAAGTATTTGACACTGTAAACAATGTCGAGCTGGAAGCCGACACAAAAAAACTTGTAGACATTATGGTAGACGGACGTCAGGTTGATGTATACCTGAAAGAAAAGAAGACTGACGAAGACGGATACATGAGCTGGGATGTTGAGCACTGGTCAGCAATCGACAAAAAGCGTTTCATCCGCTGCTACTCTCTGGAAGGTCGTGTCCTCAGCGAGTCTACTGGTCACAACATCTATGACCTTTACAATGAATTCAAACCGGAAGATGCTTTAAAGGTAGAGCTCAGCTAATCTCTGCTGTATTCTACATAAGACGGTAATGAAATTCCAGACGGGCAGAACCTTCTGTCCGTCTTTTATTGTACGAAAATGTACTCTGATTCTGCACAATGTCTTTTCTGAGATACTTTTTCATTTTCTCTTGTCAAATCCGGCATGCCGCGCTATAATTTTATTTGTACAAGTTCATATGTACCAGGGAGCTGGAGATTACCGGCTGAGAGGGGATTTATTTGTCCCGACCTGTAACCTGATTTGGATAATGCCAACGGAGGGAATGTATACCATGTATTTGATAGAGATGCCTCCGCATCTCTTATTTTTTTACATGACATATCAGGAACACGAAGATGATGTGTTCAGTGATTACGGACAGCAGGAACTCCACTCAGGTGTGGGGTTTCTTTTTTATTTAAAAGGAAGGAGAACTCTACTATGAAACAAAATAATACAACAAAGAAACTCGCACTTGCCGGTGTTCTCACCGCGCTTGCAATCGTCGGAAGCTTTATCAGCGTACCGGTTGCCGGAAGCAAATGCGCTCCGGTACAGCATATGGTCAACATTCTTGCCGCCGTAACACTTGGTCCTGCATGGGGCGTTGGCATTGCATTCTGTGCAAGTTTACTCCGCAATCTGCTCGGTCTCGGAAGCTTTATGGCTTTTCCGGGAAGTATGGTCGGTGCTTTATGCTGTGGTCTTGTCTACAAAAAATGCCACATCTTAAGTCTTACCTGCCTTGCCGAAGCGATCGGAACCGGATTCCTTGGCGCACTTGCCGCTTATCCGGTTGCTTTGTATCTGATGGGAATTGCGCCGGCAGGACTTTTCGTTTATGTCGTTCCATTCCTTATTTCCACTGTCGCAGGAAGCATCCTTGCTTTCATCCTGATCACAGTTCTGGAAAAAGGCGGCGTTATGTCTCAGATCCGCGAAGCATAATCATCGTTCATTCTTACAGCACTCTGCTGTAAATGAAACCGCGTTACACCGGGGACACCACCTTGTATCGCGTAATAAAAGGCAGAGATTTTCAAATAAAATCCTGTTCATTGCCGGAAATTTTCCGACAAAGGCGTTAGCAATTCTATCATTCCGAACTGGAAGTGTAACCATCAGGCTGTGTCTGGTTTTTTTCGTGTACGCTGTCCGTGTTTTGCTGACGCCAGATTTTTGTGATACTCACAAACCAATAAGAAACGGAGGCAAAACAACATGAGAAATTACACAACCCAGATGGACGCTGCCAGAAAAGGAATTCTGACTCCGGAAATCGAAACCGTAGCAAAAAAGGAACATATGCCTGTTGAAAAACTGATGCAGCTTGTCGCAGAAGGCAAGGTTGCCATCTGCGCCAACAAGAACCATACCTGCCTTGACCCGGAAGGTGTCGGAAGTATGCTCCGTACCAAGATCAATGTCAACTTAGGCGTTTCCCGCGACTGCAAAGATTATAATATTGAAATGCAGAAAGTTATGAGTGCCGTTAATCTCGGTGCAGAAGCAATTATGGATCTTTCCAGCCACGGTAATACCCAGCCATTCCGTCAGAAGCTGACACACGAGTGCCCGGCTATGATTGGAACTGTACCGGTCTACGACAGTGTCATCCATTATCAGAGAGACCTGGCAACTCTTACTGCACAGGATTTTATTGATGTTGTCCGTCTTCACGCAGAGGATGGCGTTGACTTTGTCACTCTTCACTGCGGAATCACAAGAAAAACCATCGAACAGATCAAAAAACATAAACGTAAAATGAACATCGTAAGCCGTGGCGGAAGTCTTGTCTTTGCATGGATGTGCATGACCGGAGAAGAGAACCCATTCTATGAGCATTACGATGAAATCCTCGACATCTGCGAAGAATATGATGTTACCATTTCCCTTGGTGATGCCTGTCGTCCGGGATGTCTTGCTGACGCTACTGATGTGTGCCAGATTGAAGAACTCGTCCGCCTCGGAGAACTGACTAAGCGTGCATGGGATCACAATGTACAGGTTATGGTAGAAGGTCCTGGACATGTGCCGCTGGATCAGGTTGCTGCGAACATGAAAGTACAGCAGAGCATCTGCATGGGTGCACCTTTCTATGTACTTGGACCTCTGGTAACAGATATCGCTCCGGGTTATGACCACATCACTGCAGCCATTGGTGGCGCTGTTGCTGCAATGAGTGGTGCCGCGTTCCTGTGCTACGTCACACCGGCTGAACACCTTGCACTTCCAAACGTAGATGACACCAAGCAGGGAATCATTGCTTCCAAGATCGCTGCTCACGCAGCTGACATTGCAAAAGGAATCCCGCATGCGCGTGATATTGATGACAAGATGGCGGATGCCCGCCGCGTCCTCGACTGGGAAGCACAGTATGCATGCGCTCTGGATCCGGAAACAGCAAGAGCCATCCGTGACAGCCGCAAACCGGAAGATGACCACAGCGATACCTGCAGTATGTGCGGAAAATTCTGCGCGGTCAGAAGTATGAATAAAGCTCTTGCCGGGGAATATATTGATATTCTGTAAACTTAGAATTTTCCCGTGTAGAGTAGAAAATTCTATCACACTTTTGGTGTAAATGAGAAGAGAACTGTATTTTTCAGTTCTTTTCTTTTTGCCTAATTTTTGCTCTGTTTGTTCTATAAAATATAGCACTTTGACAATGGTAAATTTTTCTGTTTGATGTATAATAATTACACAGGAAAAAAGGATATAGCGGGAGGGATTTTTATGAAAAATAAAGTAATGTGGAAAGATGTGGCACTGATCATTTTAACAATTCTTTTAATTTTTTCTATGTGCAGAATACATACGCTGCATCAGTCAAATAAGAAACTCTATTCGCAGACTCTGGAGCTGAACAATCAGCTTGCTACACTCAAGGAAAAGAATGCCGGACTGGAATCAAAACTGAGCAGTGAAGAAAGTATTACAGATTCCGTAAAGACTTCTGATAAAACGACTCACGACACTGCCGATAACACACAGTAATCCCAAAAGAGGAAACAACTACATTATCTGTGGTCGTTTCCTCTTTTTCTGTTACATCACAGCAATCTCTGTGATATATTGATCTCTTATTTTTTTAATCAGGCAGATATTCCCAATCTGCCTCACGACTTGTCTGCTCCGTTTTAATTAACAGATCTCTGCTCCTGCCGGCATCTTCTTCTCCGGTGTCATCAGCGCAAGATTTCCATCTGCATCTTCTGCGCAGAGCAACATACCTTCTGAAAGCACTCCGGCGAGTTTTGCAGGTTTCAGGTTCACAAGAACCATAACCTTCTTGCCTACCATCTCTTCCGGTGTGTAGTGTGCTTTGATTCCGGATACGATCTGTTTTACCTGACTTCCGATCTTAACCTGTGAACAGAGCAGTTTTTTAGATTTCTTCACTGCCTCGCAGGAAATGATCTCACCTACCTGGAACTGCATTTTTTCAAAGTCCTCGAAAGTGATCTCCGGTTTTGCTTCGATGTCGATTCCTTCTTCTTCCTCTTCTTTCTCTTCTTTAACTGGTGGATGAAGTTCTGCTACTTTTTTCATAACTTCTTCCAGATCGAGTCTCTGGAACAGGATTTCCGGTTTGTCAGTTACATTTCCGCCACCAAGCTGTGCAAGAATCTTTTCTGATGTTTCCGGCATGAAGGATTCCAGAAGTTTTGCACCTTCGGAAATACTCTGGATCAGATTCCAGAGTACTGTCTCCAGACGATCCTTCTTACTTTCATCCTTTGCAAGTGCCCAAGGCATTGTCTCATCAATATATTTGTTGCAGCGTTTAAACAGATTGAAGATCTCCGTGATCGCATCTGCTACACGCAATTCTTTCATTTTTGCTTCTACGAGCTTCGGTGTATTTTCTGTTACAGCTTTCAGATCTGCATCTACTTCTTCTGTCACACCTTTATTTGTCACAGTTCCACCAAAGTATTTATTTGTCATAGAAATAGTACGGTTTACAAGGTTTCCAAGTGTGTTGGCAAGATCTGAATTCAGTCTTTCTACCATCAGTTCCCATGAAATCACACCGTCATTTTCAAATGGCATCTCATGCAGAACGAAGTAACGTACTGCATCGACTCCGAAGAAATCTACCAGCTCATCTGCGTAAAGAACATTTCCTTTAGATTTACTCATTTTTCCATCGCCCTGAAGCAGCCACGGATGTCCGAATACCTGTTTTGGAAGCGGAAGTCCAAGTGCCATCAGGAAGATCGGCCAGTAAATTGTATGGAAACGGATGATATCTTTTCCGATCAGATGAAGGTCTGCCGGCCAGTTCTTATTGAACATTTCATCGCTTTCACCATCACAGTGATATCCGATACCGGTGATATAGTTGGTAAGAGCATCAAGCCATACATAAACAACATGCTTCGGATCAAAGTCTACCGGGATTCCCCATTTGAAAGAAGTTCTGGATACACACAGATCCTGAAGGCCCGGAAGAAGGAAGTTGTTCATCATCTCATTCTTACGTGCTACCGGCTGGATAAATTCCGGATGTGTATTGATATATTCAATCAGTCTGTCTGCATATTTGCTCATCTTGAAGAAGTATGCTTCTTCTTTTGCAGGCTGTACCGGGCGTCCGCAGTCCGGACATTTTCCATCTACAAGCTGGGATTCTGTGAAGAAGGATTCGCATGGAGTACAGTACATTCCTTCGTAGTGTCCTTTGTAAATATCTCCCTGGTCATACAGTTTCTTGAATATCTTCTGTACTTCTTTCTCATGATAATCATCCGTTGTACGGATAAATTTGTCATAAGAAGTGTTCATCAGATCCCAGATTCTCTTAATCTCCCCGGATACGTTATCTACAAATTCCTTTGGTGTAACGCCTGCTTCTTCTGCTTTTAATTCGATCTTCTGTCCATGCTCATCAGTTCCTGTCTGGAAAAATACATCGTATCCCTGACTTCTCTTGTAACGTGCAATTGCATCTGCCAGCACGATCTCGTATGTGTTACCGATATGTGGCTTGCCTGATGTATAAGCAATTGCAGTTGTAATATAATATTTTGGTTTGTCTGCCATGGTTCTTTATCTCCTTTTTCTTTTAATTATTAAGTAAAAGAATGTGCCTTGGCACATTCTGGTGCCTGCGCGGTCGCTTGCGACATCTTCCTTGTGCGCCGCAGTGCGCATCCTCGCGGAGCGTTTTTTATATATTAGAAAAGAGCATTTTCTAATATATAAAAAAACCGCCTTCTATAAAATATAGAAGACGGGATTATTACCGTGTTACCACTTCTCTTCATCCTTCCCTCACAGGAAGAATCTCACCGGGTACAGTCTGCTGCTTTTGGCAGTCCATATCTGCACTCGCCGCTGTAACGGGCGGAACCCATCGCACGCTTGCACAGGAAACTGATTCGTTGCTTCCTTATGTTCACCTACGCTGCTCAGAAGCCATCTTCAGTCCTTCTCCAGTCATCCCTCTCAGCCTCTGCGGGACTTCTCTGTAAACATTCAAAAGACCTACTCTCTTCATCATCGCTTTTCTCATATCAAAAAAATCGTATCACAGATATCAGAAACTTGTCAAGGCGTATTTGACACCAGATAGCCTTTTTCCTTCAATACCTGCTCGATCAGATCCAGTGTCTCTTCCGAATCCGCTTCAACTGTGTGATAGTGATAGTTGGAGGTGATATTCTTAAGCGGACTGGACTTTCCACTGTGGATCCCTTCCATGAATTCTTTTACATTTCTCCGCGATGCCACATCAAGAGGTGCTTCCATATGTCCATAAATCCGGTGATTGATCATTACATTTACCACCTTGCCACCCAGATCTACGATCGAACAAAGCTCATCCTCCATCTGTTCATCCGTATGACTGACTTTGAACACTCTCGTTACCGAATGCGGCGCATTCAGAATATATCCCCGGTTGGTCGAAATGATATCATATCCGGCTGCACGGATCAGCGCAATGTCCTGTACAATGACCTGACGGCTTACATCATATACCTTCGCCAGTTCTTTCCCCGGTACCGGAACCTCACTGCTCTTTATTTTGCTGACAATCTCTTCTCTTCGTCTGGAACCTGTCATCCCGATATAACTCTCCTTTTTCTGCGATTCTGCTTTGTGCCTGACGTATTACAGACTTTTCTCTTCTATCTGCCAAGGCCTGTCTTCATCCTTACCGGATCCAGACCGGCTTAAATAGCATGCAGATTCTTCAGCGAAATGTCAAGGACAGGAGCAGAATGGGTAAGTGCCCCACTTGATATATAGTCTACTCCAAGAGACGTCAGACGGTCAATATTTTCTTTTGTCACATTTCCGGAACACTCTGTCTCTGCACGTCCGTCAATAATCCGGATTGCCTCCTTCATATCCTCCGGTGTCATATTATCCAGCATAATGATATCTGCTCCGGCATCGGCAGCCTCTCGAACCATATCCAGATTCTCTACCTCCACTTCGATCTTGCGAACAAACGGTGCGTATTCCTTTGCCATCTCCACCGCCTTTGTCACACTTCCTGCCGCTCCGATATGATTGTCTTTTAAAAGAACTCCGTCGGAAAGATTATATCTGTGGTTATATCCGCCACCGACACGGACCGCATATTTTTCAAAGATACGCATATTCGGCGTTGTCTTTCTGGTGTCCAGAAGCTTCGTCTTCGTTCCTTCCAGAAGTTTTGCAACCGAATGGGTATAGGTTGCGATACCACTCATTCTCTGCAGATAATTCAGTGCGACTCTTTCGCCGGAAAGCAGCGCACGGATATCTCCAGTAACAACACCCATCAGCTCACCTTTCTTCACTTCATCGCCGTCTTTGCAATAAAAATCAATCTTCACATTTTCATCCAGGATCTCAAATACTCTGCGAAATACATCCAGTCCGGCAACGACTCCGTCCTGTTTGCAGATCAGCTGCACCTCACCGGTCACGGCTTCTTTCATCACCGCATTGGTGGTTACATCCTCACTGGAAATATCTTCCTGCAATGCTTCTTTGATCAGATGGTCTACATTTAATGTCATTGTAATCTTATTCATTTCTTTTCCTCACTCTATAACAACGTATTCTCTCACTAACTGTTTTCAACTATGGCAAATTACACATTTTCGCGAGTGCGCAATTTTGCTGAAATCTTCTTCAGATTTTCCAGTTCAGTAAAAACTGCTAGACTGCCTCTTTACAGAACACTGCCGGCTTCACTGCATTTTCCACTCCTGATATCTTATGTGCCGCACGTTTTGCAAACACCAGACTTTCCAGCAGGGAATTACTTGCCAGACGGTTCGCTCCATGAACACCATTACAACTGGTCTCTCCAACTGCATACAGATGTTCCATCGAAGTTCTGCTGTCACTGTCTACCCAGATGCCGCCCATGAAATAGTGCTGCGCCGGAACAACCGGGATCCAGTCCTTTGTCACATCATATCCTTCTTCCCGGCATCTCTCACAGATATTCGGGAAATGTTCCAGAATCGTATTCTTATCTATATTTTCCATGGAAAGCCACACATGATCCGTTCCATCTTTTTCCATCTGCTCACGGATTGCTTTTGTCACCACATCCCGCGGAAGAAGCTCATTGACAAACCGCTCTCCGTCTTTGTTATAAAGAACTGCACCTTCTCCACGGACAGATTCTGAAATCAGAAATCTGCGTCCTGGTTTTGAAGAATACAAAGTGGTCGGATGGATCTGCACATAGTCCAGATGTTCCAGACGGATGCCATGCTTTTTGGAAATATCAAGCGCATCCCCGGTCAGATGTGGGAAGTTCGTAGAATGCTGATATCTTCCGCCGATTCCACCACTTGCAAAGATGGTATCCTGCACATAGATCTTCATTTCTTCTCCGTCCTGCGTCTTCGCTAAAATTCCTGCACACTTTCCATTTTTAACAATGATGTCTGTCATAGTTGTAAATTCGTGTATTTGTACATTTTTTCGTTTCTTTACTTGTGTAAGTAATTTACTTGTGATCTCTTTTCCTGTAATGTCTTCATGGAAAAGGATTCGCGGTCTGGAATGTGCACCTTCTCTTGTAAATGCAAGATTTCCGTCTTTTTTAGCAAAATCCACCCCATATCCAATCAGATCATGAATAATTTCCTGCGAGCTTCGGATCATAATATCCACGGATTCTTTCCTGTTCTCGTAATGACCTGCGCGCATTGTATCTTCAAAATACCCCTCATAATCTTCATCATCACGAAGTACACAGATTCCGCCCTGTGCAAGAAATGAATCACTGCTTTCCAGATCTGACTTGGTAATCATAACAATCTGTTTATCCTCCGGAAGATTCAGTGCAGAAAATGCACCACCAACTCCGGTTCCTACGATCACTACATCTGTCTTAATCTCCAACTTTATCCCTCCAACTCCGGTTCTCTTATCCGGTCACCTATTGTTTCTTATTTCTGATTTTCCGGTTCTTTTATTTTGCAGCAAGCTCCAGCATTTTCTCTAACGGTTTCTTGGAATTTTCCCGAAGCTTTGCATCTACGTGAACCTCATTTTCACCAGTCTGCAAAACATGCAGCACCTTCTCCAGAGTATTCTTTTTCATATTCGGACATACCGGAAGCTTGTCCGGATAATAGAATGTCTTCTCCGGGTTCTGTTCCTTCAGCTTGTAACCAACACCCTCTTCTGTACAGACAATGAATTCCTGACAGTCACTTGCCGTTACATACTGAATGATTCCTGATGTGCTTCCCACGTAATCTGCCATCGCAAGAAGCTCTGCACGGCATTCTCCGTGTGCGACGATCTGTGCCCCTGGATGTCTCCTTTTCACCTCGGCTACATCCTCAGGTTCCATCCGTTCATGAGTCGGACAGAATCCATTATTGTAAACAAAATTTTTTTCCGGTACATGATCGGCTACAAAATGTGCCAGATTCCGATCTGGAATAAAGAAAATATTCTTGTTCGGAAGTTCTTTTACGATCTTCACTGCATTTGCAGATGTCACACAGACATCTGAATATTCTTTCAGTGCTGCCGTTGAATTGATATAGCAGACAACAGCAAGATCATTATATTCTTTCCGCATCTTCCGGATCGTCTCCACATCTGCCATATGTGCCATCGGACAGTCTGCTGTCATATCCGGCATCAGAACCGTTTTCTCCGGATTCAGGATCTTCGCACTCTCCCCCATAAAGGAAACGCCACAAAATACGATTGTCTTTTCTTTGAGCTTCGTTGCTACCTTGCTCAGGTAAAAAGAATCCCCTATATAATCTGCTATCTCCTGCACCTCCGGCCGCACATAATAATGTGCCAGAATGACAGCATTCTTCTCTTTCTTAAGCTTCTGTATCTCTTCCACCGTTGTCATAACGTGATCCTCCCTTACTGACTCTTTTCTCATCTCTGATCTTTTTCAGCATAGTGCCCATTATAGCACTGCACTTTACATCTGACAAGACACTTGTTTTATTTCTGTAAAGTTTCGTTTAAAAAACATATTCTCGGAATCAAAATCATATACATAGAAACAACATCATTTCTTCTGGAGTTTTATGTTTCATCTAATTCTTAAACACCGGAAAAAAATATTTCTGATCCTTCCCTGTTGTCTGCTGGTCATTCTGATTTCTTTTCTGTCTGGCAATGCATTTTGGAGCTCCCTGCATGCAGAATCTTCCGACCGGCAATTCCGTACTTTCACACGCCGCCTCTTCCAGACGGAAGTATCCGCAAATACCATCAGTCTTCACTATACCTTGCGTTCTCCTTCCGACTATGGCATTGCGGACATCCCGGCTACATATGGCAGTCTTTCTTCTGATCCCGTTGCAGCGAAAGCTTCTGTCAGAAATGTTCTCTCTTCTCTGCAGGAATTTGATCCCGGCACTCTTTCTTCGGAAAATGCACTAACCTTTAAAATCCTGGATACCTATCTTGAAAATGCATCCACAGGGACGGATTATCTGCTCTACCAGGAGCCACTTGGTCCGGTATCCGGCATCCATACCCAACTGCCCGTTCTGCTCTCGGAATACAGCTTTTACGACACACAGGATGTAGAAACCTATCTGGCTCTCTTAAAAGAAACGCCTGCCTATTTTGATTCTGTCATCCGGTTTGAGCAGAAAAAAGCTGCTTCCGGTCTTTTTATGCCGGATTACCAGGTTGATTCTGTTCTGGAAACCTGCCAGTCTTTTATCGATATGGGTAAAGAGAATTATCTTGTCAGTACATTTGATGAACGGATCGCGTCACTGGATCTTTTACCTGAAAACAAAAAAGATTCTTTTCGTGCAGAAAATATGGAACTTGTAACAGAAGAGATTTATCCGGCTTATCAAAATCTGATCACCGCTATCAAATCGCTGAAAGGGAAAGGAACAAATGAACAGGGACTTAGCCATTTCCCTTATGGGAAAAAATACTATGAATATCTGGTGCGTCAGACTACCGGCTGCAATGAATCCGTTTCCCGTCTGCGACTGATGACCAGGGCACAGATACTGGAAGATCTAAATGCCATGCAGAAGGTTCTCTTCCCTGCCGACGCAGCACTTACCCAGGCATCCGTTTTGGAGCAGACACCTCCGGATTCCATGCTGGACGATCTCAGGTCTAAAATCACAGATACATTCCCGGAAATTCCTGATGTTGATTTCCAGGTCAAATATGTTCCGGAATCCATGCAGGATTATCTAAGTCCCGCTTTCTATATGATCCCTGCCATTGACAATCTGACGGAAAATGTCATCTACATTAACAACGGACAGACCGCCTCAGGGCTGAATCTCTACACAACCCTTGCTCACGAAGGCTATCCCGGACATCTGTACCAGACCGTCTATTTTTCTGCTTCTGAGCCGGATCCTATCCGGAGCATTCTTGATTTTGGTGGATACGTTGAGGGCTGGGCCACCTATGCGGAAATGATGTCCTACTACCTTGCACCTCTCTCTAAGACGGAAGCATCCCTTCTCCAGAAAAACAGTTCTGTCATTCTTGGACTTTATGCGCTTGCAGACATGGGAATTCATTATGACGGCTGGTCTGTAACTGATACAGTCCGCTTTTTCAGCGATTACGGAATCAATGATGCAAATGCAGTACAGAGTGTCTACGAACTGATCATTGGAAGTCCCGCCAATTATCTGAAATACTATATTGGATACCTGAAATTTTATGAATTGAAAAAGGAGATGGCAGATGCCCTGGGAAATCAATTCTCCCAGAAAGAATTTCACAGGGCTGTACTGGATGTGGGACCGGCGCCATTTGAGATCGTATATGATGAGGTGGAAAAAAATTTATTAGATTGATCCTATGAAACAAAAAACTATCCTGTGAGAATCCAAAATATTCCCACAGGATAACCCCTCAAACACATTTTTATATAATTTACACCCGAATCTACAAATCCAGCTTCAGATCATTTTCCTTGATCCAGCCACATTTTCTCATCGGAATCGCAATTGCCCAGGAAAGTACTGCCGGAAGGATGAAGCAGATCAGCACAAGACCTGCCCAGTCCATTCCGGTGATCGCAGCCTTTGTTCCCGCAGCAATATCATTTACCCAGCCTGTGTACACACCAATCTGTCCGACCAGTCCGCAGGTTCCCATTCCGGATGCCACTGCCGCACCGTTCATCTTCAGATGGAAGATACAGGTTGCGACCGGACCGGTAATTGCGGATGCCAGTGTCGGCGGGAGCCAGATTCTCGGGTTTCTCACGATGTTTCCCATCTGGAGCATTGAAGTTCCGATCCCCTGCGCAAAAAGACCTCCCCATTTATTTTCCTTAAAACTCATAACCGCAAAACCAACCATCTGTGCACAGCAGCCGGCTACAGCAGCACCTCCTGCAAGCCCGGTAAGTGAAAGTGCCGCACAGATCGCTGCACTGCTGATCGGAAGTGTCAGCGCAATACCAACGATCACCGACACAAGAATTCCCATAAAGAAAGGCTGCAGTTCAGTCGCCCACATGATCGCAGTTCCCACGGTACTTGCCGCTGCTCCGATCGCCGGTGCGCATCCAAGTGAAAGCAGAACTCCCACACAGATCGTCACAAATGGTGTCACAATAATATCTATTTTTGTTTCTTTTGAAACCAGTTTCCCAAATTCTGCTGCAAAAATCGTAACGACCAAAACCGCAAGCGGTCCTCCGGCACCCCCAAGTTCATTCGCTGCCATTCCGACTGCTGCCAGTGAAAACAATACAAGTGACGGACACTGAAGTGCTACTCCGATCGAAACTGCCATCGCAGCTCCGGTTGCTCCTTTCGCATAACCGCCTACTGTTACAAGGATTCCTATACCAAGCTGTTCTCCGAGTGTACTGATGATCGTACCGATCAGAAGCGATGCAAACAGTCCCTGCGCCATTGCACCAAGCGCATCGATTCCGTATCGCTTCGCTGAAAAAATAATATTTTTCTTTCTTAGAAACTCTTTCATAACTTTCTCCTGCTCCTGTCATTCTTTTAGTGTATAATCTACTGTCTTGTCACATGTGATTACTGTGCAATATTATCCACTGTTTTGCAGAATCCGTCAAGAAGATTTTATTTAAATCTCTCATTAAATCTCTTGTCTTCGCAAAAGTATGATATAACTGATATGACTAAAAAGCAGGAGTGTACATTTTTTAACTGCACACTCCTGCTTTTTATTTCTTATTTTTATTCTTTATGAAAATATACATGATAAGCTTCCATATCTACTTCCGGAAGAGGGATCATCTTCATTCCATTCGCTTCAAACTGTAATTTTCCATCAACCATATGAATTTCTTCTACTGCCGGTGCTGTAAGGAATTCTTTTTCCTCTGAAAGTGCCGCAAGAATATATGGCCCATATGCAAGATTGACAAATGCCGCATCAGACTTGTTATCCAACACACGGAATTCCATCGGAAGTTCCAGTCGGATCACATCTCCGGCTTTCGGATCTGCATCAATTACCAGATAACCATCATGAAGTGCTGTATCTGCAAGAACTTTTCCATTTACAGACACGTTAAAATCCTTCTGCCCCCATGCCGGAATATGGATTTTAAGAACTTTTTTCTGATCCTTTTGGCAACGGATTTCCATTACACCTTCTTCATCCACACTCTGAAGTTCGATCATCGTTTTTCCATTTTCGTCCGTCAGCACGGAATCTACAAGAAGGTTAATGTAAAGCGCATCTTCATCCTGCGCATAAATATTTTCCATATAGCGGAATCTGCTCTCCATACCGGTTCCATGACAACAGGAATTCTCTGAAAGGAAGAATTCTTTTCTGCCACCCGGACCAAGTGGAAGAAAATAAGTCGTTCCACCATCACATTTATGACTACTTGATGTCAAGATATGATTTCTCAGCGTATTATCATAATAATCCATCAGATTGCCGCTTCGCGTATATTCAAATAACTGACTGGTCAGGCGCAGCATATTATAACTTGCACAGCTTTCAGCAGCCTTATCCGTAAGATAAGAACACGTTGTATTTGCACGATGGAACATCTCAGTCTCACCAACCCCACCGATACAATATGTATGTCCACCAGTCACAATATTCCAGAAATTCTTTCCGATTTCCCAATAAATCTCATCACCAGTTGCCCGATACAGATCCATTGAACCGATAATCTGCGGAATATGCTGGTTTGCATGCATATCCTCCAATGTATCGCATTCTTCTTCCATCGGATAGAATAACTTTTCATTTTCAAAAAGTTTTGCAGCCTTCAGATGATTTTCTTTTCCGGTCAGCTCATAGACTTTTACCATTGTTCCAAGCATACCACCAAACTCACCTGCAATATACATTGCCCACATTTTATCCAGAGTTTCTTTTGGCAGACGGGAAAGCCTGTCATATACCCAGTCTCCCATCAAATCCAGGATCTCTTTTGCCGTCTCATTTCCGGCAAACACATGACAATCATATAATCCGGACATAATCTTATCCAAAGTATAATATGGAGCCCAGATTTCCGGATACTTGGTATATACTTCCAGAAGATCGAACTGTTCCTCTGAGTATGCACTTAAAAATCCTCTGTGATATTTGCCGGTTGCCGCAAATGCATCCTGGCACTTTTTCAGCTCTGCTACCATATAATTGACTTTATCTAAAAATTTTGGATTGCCGGTTGCTGCAAATGCAAGTGCAATACCTGACAGATAATGTCCTGTCGTGTGTCCTTTCAGTTTACAGCTTTCCTCATCCCAACCGGTCATCGGAGGTGCCCCTTTTGTATCCAATCCGGTCGCTTTGCGGAAATTATAAAGCATCTGGTCATCGTCAATTCCAAGAAGATATTCTTCCATCAGCTTCTGATATTTATAGTAAAGAGTTCCTTCTTTCAACCGAACCTGTCCAAGTGGAAAATAACCCACTTTTTTCTCCGGTCCTTTTACTGGTACTATTTCCTTTTTATAATGGATCTCTACAGATGCTTCCTTTTCTGTTCCATCGATCACACCTGCAACTGCAACCACTGTCTCTTCTTTTGCCGGCTCATATGTATTCCATTTCACCGGCATTGTCATGCGGCGTCCATCTTCTGTGTATACGATCACAACAGACGGAAGATGTGCTTCTTCACCGACCAGTGCATTAAGGACGACTTTACGTACTTCTTTTACGATATTTTCTTTTGCTTCCTGCAATACGGTCGCCACATATTCTCTTGACTCACTATATCCTTCATATGTTGCGGTAACCGTCAGTGTAACTTTACGGTTTCCCATGCCATGCAGTGGACGATGTACCTTTCCTGTATTATCAATAAATCTTTCTTCCCCTGTCTCCCAAGTAAATTGAGCACCATATTTTCCGTTCTCCGGGAGTGTAAGATTGTCATCTACCGTGCTCAGATTCCCAATATAAATTGCATCCAAATCTTTTTTAATAATTTCTGCTGCGTTCATGTTTTGCTCCTTTTCGTATAAAAATTGGATTCGAACCATCTATAGACTATATTCTATGTTTCTCTCCATTCTTTGTCAAGATTTTGCACATTTTTTGTTAATTGTAGTCATTTTTATTGTGCGATATATACATTTTTCAAAAAAATCTGAATACAACATTCGATAATTTTTATATACAACTTTTATTTATACAAGTGCTGCCAGCCACACACTCGCTGCAAGCCCTGCAAATGTTGCAATAAGTGCTCCGGCAAGAGTATACCTGGTTTTTTTCACCTTTGCTGACATAAAATACACAGACATCGTATAGAAAATCGTTTCTGTACACGCCATCGAAATTGAAGCGATCATTCCGTTTCTCGAATCCGTTCCAAATTCCTTATAGATATCAAGCAATAATCCCGTTGCGGCAGAGGACGAAAACATTTTCACAATCGTAAGCGGAACCAGTGCCCCTGGAAATCCAATCTGCTCCGTCACATTTCCAATTATTTCCGATATAAATTCCAGGAAACCCGATGCACGCAAAATCCCCACTGCCGCCATCAATCCGATCAACGTCGGCATCAGCCGCACGACCGTCCAAAATCCACGCTTTGCTCCCTGAATAAAAGTATCATATACATTCACTCCTGCAAAAATTCCATATATAAGAATGGACAAAATCATAAAAGGGACTATAAAGTCAGATATGTATAAAAAAAGGCGCATAAAAACAGCTCCTGGCGAACCACTTTATTAAAAAGTATATTCGCCGGAGCTGTTATTCATTCCGTTTGCTTTATAAAGAAAATTTTTTCACTTCTTCTTGCGTCAAATCTGCTAATTTTTTTCCTCGTTTCCGCGCATATCTTGAAAGTTCAAGCAAATTCACAGGACAAACCGATCCATTTACATATGGATCAGGTTCTTTATAATATCGTGCATCAACGTTTACTTTTTTCATAAACCTAGATTTCGTTCCACTCATAATGATACACCTCTTTACTTGTCAATATCATATATTTTTGTTAAACTATCAATAGACACTACTCTAAAACGGTAGGCGGTTAGTCCTTCAACAGAGGGACTGAACCCTCTGATTACATAGAAATCTCATCTGAGAAATCTTGGAAAGGAGGGCAATCTTGTATGAGTGATTTTGAACTGCTCTCCATCGTACTAATGAT
>UMFX01004082.1_pt1 | contig 25218 bp, 20 predicted proteins | sample 1965131 | NCBI WGS metagenome assembly UMFX01 (sample SAMEA4836058, study PRJEB28245) | human gut metagenome | biome: gut microbiome; material: fecal sample | place: Denmark | collected 2008 | reverse complement strand
AAGCGGAGAAAATCCCGCCGGTTCGTCTTCTTCCGGTCGGGAAGGCGTCAGCGGGCGCGAAAGCGGACTTTCGGCCGGCGCCGGCGTTTCGGTCCATGACGCGAAAGAAAAGGCGTTTTCCGCGGCGGCCGTTTGTTTTTCTTCCGCGGTTTTGATCAGCTGCGGCGAAACGTGCCGGCGGATGCCGTCGGACGGGTTGAGTTCGGAGATGCTTTCGAAGCTGTTTTTAAACAGGTTGTACCAGCTGTCGTCGGCCGGTTTGCGGGCTTTTCGCCAGCCGCAGACGATCATCCGGTCTTCGGCGCGGGTGAGGGCGACATACATCAGCCGCCGGTATTCCTCGGCGGTTTTTTGCTTTTGCTTCTCTTTCATCCGGTCGCAGTTTTTTTCGTAGTCGGCGGACGAAGAGGGGTAGAAGAACAGGCCGTCGTCGTCCCAGAGAATGCCGGCTTCCCTTTTACACTGAGGCACCCGCGCGGTATCGGGCAGAATCACCACCGGCGCCTGCAGGCCTTTTGATCCGTGGACGGTCATCAGCCGCACCAGATCGCCGCCGCCGGCTTCCGCCTCGCGTTTGATTTCGACGTCGTCGCTTTCAAACCATTCGATGAATTTTTGCAGCGAAGCGATATGGTTCTGTTCAAAAGCGGCGGCCAGGTTCAAAAATTCGTCCAGTCCGTCTTCCGCCTCGCTGCCCATTCTTTCGGCAAAAAGACGTCGGCCATGCAAAACACCGAGTACTTCCGAATAAAGCTCAAACGGACGCACATAGTCGGCCATGTTCATCAGCCGCTTTAAGGTTTCTGTCGCCGCAGCATAATCCGAACACTGTTCAAGGCTTTTCCACAGGCTGCCGGACCGGCGGTAGCAGAGTTTGAACAGGTCGTCGTCGTCAAGCCCGAACAAAGGCGATTTCAAAACCTCGGCCAGACTGAGGTCGTCTTCCGGCAGCAGCAGAAATTTGCCGAGGCTGACCAGATCCTGCACGGCAATTTGCTCAAGCAGGCGGATACGGTCGATGCCGGCGATGCGGACGCCCGCTTTTTTGCATTCGCGGATCAGTTCTTCGCAAAAAGCGTCGCGGCTGCGGACAAGAATGAGAAAATCGCTGTAACGCAGCGGCCTCCCGCGGGAAACGAGCATTTCGCCGCCGGCAACCATGGCATGGATTTTTTCCGCAATCATCCGCGCCATCCGGGTGCCGGTGGTGGGAGCGCTTTCGTGTTCGACCGGGGGCTGCCATTCGTCGGCGTTTTCGCCTTCTTCCGGTTCGACCAGTTCCCACAGTTCGACTTCGCCGCCTTCTCCCCGGCGGAAAGGAACGTGAATCGGTTTTTCGTCCGCGGAAGCGACGCCGGCGGAAACTTTCGGATCGGAAAACAAACGGTTGACGGTGTCCAGCACCGCCGGGGTCGAACGGAAGGAAACCTGTAAGTCAACCTGTTTAAACCTGTCGGTTTTTTGTGCGAAATAGCGGCGCATCTCGTCGAACTTGTCGGGATCCGCCCCCTGAAAACTGTAAATCGACTGTTTGCGGTCGCCGACGGCAAAAACGGTGCGGCGCCGGCCGTCTTCGGAGACAAAAAACTCTTCGCTGACGGCGCGGATGATCGCCCACTGGTCGGGAGAAGTGTCCTGCGCTTCGTCAATCAGGATGTCGTCGATGCCGCCGTCGAGTTTGAACAGTACCCAGCGGGCGGCTTCCCGGTCGTCAAGCAGCCGCCGGGTAAGCAGGATCATGTCGTTGTAGTCCATCAGGGCATGCGCCTGTTTATAGTTTTCGTAACCTTTGGTCAGTTCTCCGGCAAGAACGACGACGGCTTTGGTGGCCAGAAAAACCCTGAGTGCTTTTTGTTTTTCGGTTTGTTCCCGTACCCGTGCGGCTTCTTCGGCAAAAATTTCCGCCAGCCGCGGGTTGTTTTCCAGCACCGCTTTGGCGGCAACGGTTTTGTAGGCTTCGCCGTCGCTGCCGAGGAAAGCGCCGGTATAGTCGGTAAAGTCTTCCGGTGCGGAATTTTGCAAAGCGGCGGCCAGTTTTTCCGCCCGCCGGGCAAAACGAACGCCGCTTTTGAGCCAGGCGGCCAGCAGAGTTTTCAGCTCTTCCCGCGGCAGAGCGTCAAAAAAGAGACGGTTCAGTTCCCGTTCGTCCGCGTCGGGTGCAACGCCCAGCCGGGCGGCTTGGGCGGCCAGCAGTTCGCCGGCTGATGACCAGCGTTTGAACAGCCGGCTGATTTTGCCGCGCTCATTGATGATGGTACCGATGATTTCGGGAAATTTCAGTTCGCTGACGTTTTCGGTCAGAAAGGCCATCGCTTCGGCGGCCGGGCTGCCGGGATTGCCGCGGATTTCAGCGATCAGCCGGTTTTTGATCTCTTCTGCCGCCTCAGCCGCCGCACGGTCGTCCATAATTTCAAAATACGGGGAAACACCGGCCTCAAGCGGAAATCTTTTCAGTATTTCTTGGCAAAAGCTGTGAATGGTCTGGATTTTAATGCCTCCCGGCGTGTCGAGCAGCACCGCAAACAGTTTGCGGGCGCGGGCTTTCAGTTCCTCCGCCTGTTTTTGATCCTGCGGCAGAGTGCCGTAGAGCTTGTCCAGTTCGTTTTCCAGTTCCTGTTCGGAAGCGACCGCCCAGCCGCTCAGTTTTTTGGAAACGCGGGCGCTCATTTCCACCGCCGCCGCTTTGGTATAAGTCAGGCACAGCAGTCTGCCGGGGTTAACCCCTGCCAGCAGCAGCCGCAAAACCCGGTCGGAAAGCACTTTGGTTTTGCCGGTGCCGGCCGAGGCGTTAACCCAGACCGAAAGCGTCGGATCTGCCGCCAGGCGCTGTTCGGCGGTAGCCAGCTCTCCCAGTTTTCGGCGTTGTTGTTCGGTTGATTGGGCTTCAGTCGTCATGGCGGTCGTTTGCTCCCCATTCTTTGATCCGCGACAGATGCTCATAATCGGAATAAGCCGGCGCGTATTTCGGGTTCGGCTGGGTCAGGTAAGGTTTGTCTTCGTTGTCAAATACCGCGATCAGCCGTTTGATGTTTTCCAGATTGCGTTCCAGAATTTCGTTGATTTTTTCGTCGACGCAGATTTCTTCTTTGCCCAGCCGCCAGTAACGGAGAGAGTTGACTTCCGTGGCGGGAATTCCGGCGAATCCGCCGTTTAAGGCAATAATGCCTTCAATCGGCAGCTGCGGGGCATAGCCGGCGGAAATTTCCTTCTTAGTCCGCGCGCGGCCGGTCTTGTAGTCGATGACGTTGATTTTGCCGTCAACGGTCAGGTCGATGCGGTCGGCTCTGGCGCCGACGGTGAAAGTTCCGCCCGGCGCTTCGAAGTCGTAACGGCCTTCGGCTTCGCAGAAAACGCGGGAGATTTCCCGGCGGTAACCGTTTTCCTTGTCCAATACCCAGCGGACGATCTTGTCGAGCGCCGGCTGCCAGAAGGCGAGCGTTTGTTCGTCAATGCCGGCAGCGGCAAATTCCTGCCGGCCGATTTGGGTTAAGATTTCTTCCGCGTTGTCGGGAAGCTGTCCGGGAAAACGGCGGTTGAATTTTTCCAGCACCGCGTGAACAATAATGCCGAGGTCAATAATGCCCGGTTTGCGGTTGAGTTCTTCCAGGGGTTTCAGCTTGAGAATATGTTTGGCAAAAATGATATAGGGGTCGCGCATCAGGTTTTCGATCGCGTTTGCCCACAGTTCCCGCGGCCGTGCGGCGAGCGGCGGCTTGGGCATCGGCGGCCTGATCGGCGCAAAAGTCCGCGGCCGGTCGAGGAAAGCGGCGGTTTGCGGGTAGACGTCGTCGGCAAGAACGGCGGGGTTGATGCCGGCGGCAGTCAGTACGGTTTCCAGCCGCATCCACCAGCGCGATTTGGTCATCGGGGTGCCGCCGACGCGTTCGGCGCGGGTGAGATAAACCTCTTTTTGCGCCAGCAGATGAGCAAAGTCGCGGGCGGTAACGCCGACGGCTTTTTCCGGCAGCGGCAGGCCGAACTGCTTTTTCATCGGCCGCGACATCCAGGCACCGGCAGGAGCGGCTGCCGGCATGGCGCCTTCGTTGACTTCGCCGATGATGACGGTGTCAAAACCGCTTAAACGGGCTTCGATCGGACCGAGAATTTTCAGCCGCGGGTGAGTGCCGTATTTCGGCCGGACGGTTACCGACGACATCAGCGAAGCAATAAAATCACCGTATTGGTTTTGTTTGATGATCGGGAGAGTTTCCGCGTTTTCCAGAAGAGCGGAAAAGAAAAGGGCGGCGGCTTCGCCGTCATCTCCTTTCCATAATTTTTCGGCGCCGCCTTTTTCGTCGTCGGCAGCCAGACTTTCCGCCGTTTGCAGATGGGCGCGGAGCAGTTCCCGGAAATCGGCCTGCGGCTGCCGGCAGAGTTCGAACAACGGGCGCAGAAGTTCCTTTTTTTCCCGGATGAAGGATTCCGCCGTTTCGTCTTTTTCCCCGCCGCGGAGAACTTTTCTTTCGTATTCGCGGATACGGGCGTGGAAGACCGCCGGTCTGCCGCCGGCGGCGGCAAACGGATGTTTCATCAGGCCGAGCAGGGAGACGTCGTCGTCCGGTTTTTCACAGCATTCGGCGACCAGCCGGAGAAAAATGCCGACGGGGGTCTGCGTCAGCGGCCGGCCGGCGGAATCGTCGACGTTTATGTCCCAGCGCCGGAGTTCGGCAGCCACGCGGCGCGCCAGGTTGCGGTCGGAGGTGACCAGTGCGGCGGTTTTTTCCGGCGTTTCCAGCGTGTGGCGCATAATTGCGGCAATCGTCAGCGCTTCTTCGCGGAATTCCCGGCAACTGATCAGGTGAACACCGTTCAGAGCTTCTGCCGGAAAGGTTTGCGCGGAGATTTCCCGCCAGCGGTCGGTGGCGGCGGCCGGCCGCATGGTTTCAGAAATCAGCTTTTCCCGTCCCGAAGCGGTCGCCGGTACGGCATCGGCAACCTGTTCCCGCGTCAGGCCGAGATAATCAAGCAGCTGCCTGATTTCGTACTGGGGGTGAGATTCGTCGGTCAGCTGCCACGAATGTTCGTCCAGACAACGGTCCAAATCGTTTAAATACACTGTTCCGGAGGGCATTTCCGCAACCGTTTTGATCAGTTCGCGGACCGCGGGAAAGGCGCCGGGGGTGCCGGCAATGACGACGCGGCCGGAAGGCGGCGTCTGCCGCCACAGGGCGCATTGCATTTTCAAAAGCGTGGTTCTTCTCGCCGCCGGGTTGGAAAAACCCCGTTCGGCCAGAATCTGCGGGAAATATTCGGTGATTATTTTTAAGAAATCCAGCGTTTTCTGCCAGTGGGCGGCATATTCTTCGGGCACCAGGCCGGATAATGCGTCGAAAGCCAGTTCTTCGCTTTCGACGGCGTCGAGCAGGCGTCCCAGCTCGCCGGCCAGATAAGCCGCCTGTGCCAGTGATCCGCCGCCGCCGGTCAGTTCCTGCTGGCGGGCGGCGATCAGCCGGGTAAACAACAGTGTTCTCTCAACCGGGGAAACGGCCGGCGCCAGCTCTGCCGCCTGCGGCAGACTGTCGGCAAAAAAGAATTCGTCTTCATCGGGATCGCCGAGCGGCTGAATGCGCGGCAGGATGGTCGGCTGCATGCCGTTTAAGCGGACAAAGGCGTCGCTCAGTTCGCGGCAGGCGCGGCGGTTGGGCAGCAATACCAACGTGTCGGTCAGATCACAGCCGCCGCTCTCTTCGAGCAGCAGGGCGGCGATTGTGTCGACCGGGCTGAAACCGGCCGGGATGTTGCGGACGTTTACAGCCAATTTTTTTCTTTCCGGGTTATTTTATTTCCCTGATGAATTTTTCCAGCGCACGGCGGCGGTGGGAAATCTGGTTTTTGACTTCGTCGCCGAGTTCGGCAAAGGTTTGCTGATAGCCTTCGGGGATGAAAATCGGATCGTAGCCGAATCCTTTGTCGCCGCGCGGTTCTTCGGCAATTTCGCCGTCAACCCGGCCTTCAAACAGCTTTACCTTCTCGTTGGGGCAGGCCAGCGCCATGCAGCAGGAGAAATGTGCCTTGCGGCTTTCTTTGCCGGATTCGCTGATTTCTTTTAACAACATTTCCATCCCTTGTTTGAAATCGCGGTCGGGAGCATAGCGGGCGGAGTAAACGCCCGGACGGCCGTCGAGCGCGTCGATGCAGAGGCCGGAATCGTCTGCCAGGCAGGGCAGGCCGCACATCAAACTCAGCGCGTTGGCTTTGATTTTAGCGTTTTCTTCAAAAGTTTTTCCGGTTTCTTCAACGTCACCCAGCCGCAGTTCCTTGGCAGACTGCACTTCAATATGCAAAGGGGCAAGCAGAGCTTTTATTTCCGCAACTTTGCCGTCATTGTGGCTGGCAACGACCAATTTGGTTAATTTCATTTACTTCACTCCTAAAACTTTCTTTTGTTCGGCAATCAATTGTTTAATTCCTTCTTTGGCAAGAGCCATCAGCTCGCCGAAATCTTCTTCCGCAAACGGCAGTTCTTCGGCGGTGCCCTGAATTTCGACGATTTTTCCGCTTTCGGTCAGCACAAAGTTCATGTCGACCTGGGCGTGGGAATCTTCCTCATAATCGACGTCGAGAATTTTTTCTCCGGCGAAAATGTCGCAGGAAACGGCGGCAACAAACTCGCGAATCGGGTTAACTTCAAGTTTTTTGCGGGCAACCAGTTTTTCCATCGCCAGATAGAGGGCAACAAAGCCGCCGGTGATCGATGCGGTTCTGGTGCCGCCGTCGGCCTGAATGACGTCGCAGTCAATGCAGACCGAAATGTCTTTCATTTTGCTTAAGTCAACCACCGCCCGGAGCGAACGTCCGATCAGCCGCTGGATTTCCTGCGTGCGGCCGGAGGGGGACTTGGATTCGCGCGGCACCCGCACCCGGTTGGCGCGCGGAAGCATGCCGTATTCGGCGGTAATCCAGCCCTTGTTCTGGCCTTTCAGCCAGTTCGGCACTTTTTCCTCGACGCTGGCGGTGCAGACCACGTGGGTGTTGCCGAATTTTACCAGGCAGGAACCTTCCGCGTAGGGGTTGTAGTCGCAAATCAGCTCAATATTACGCAGCTGGTTGTTTTTTCTGTTGGTGTTACGCATGGTTTTCCCTTCTGTTGCAATATATACTTTACATACGCTAATTCAAAATCCGGCGCAAGAATTTTTAGAAAATATAAGCAGCCCTTTTATGCGGGCTGCTTATAATAATATCAGGCAATCTTGTTGGCCGAACGTTTGCGCAGAATCGGGTCAAGAATCCGTTTGCGCAGGCGGATGGTTTTGGGCGTTACCTCCAGCAGTTCGTCTTCCTGAATGTAGGAGAGCCCTTCTTCCAGTGTGATCCGCCGCGGCGGGGTGAGCGAAATGGCTTCGTCCTTGCCGGCGGCGCGGATGTTGGTCAGCTGTTTGGAACGGCAGGGATTGATTTCCAGATCGTTCGGCTTGGTGTGTTCGCCGATGATCATGCCGACGTAGACCGGAACGTTGGGGTCAATGAACATCGGACCGCGGTCTTCCAGTTTCCACAGCGAATAGGCGATGGCGGTGCCGTTTTCGCTTGAGATCAATACGCCGTTGCGGCGGCCTTCAATTTCGCCCTTGAACGGTTCATAATCGTAAAAGCTGCGGTTCATGACGCCGGTGCCGTGGGTGTCGGTCAGAAATTCGGAATGGTAACCGATCAGGCCGCGGGTGGGCGCGTGGAAAATCAGACGGACTTTGCCGCCGGCCTGGGAGGGAATCATTTCCACCAGTTCGGCACGGCGGGAGCCGAGTTTTTCGACCACGGTGCCGGAAAATTCCTCGTCAACGTCGACCACCACTTCGTCAACCGGTTCCAGCACTTCGCCGTTTTCGCCCTTGTGGAAAACCACCCGCGGACGGGAAATGGAAAGCTCGAAGCCTTCGCGGCGCATGGTTTCGATCAAAACGCCCAGCTGCAGTTCGCCGCGGCCGGCAACTTCAAAGGAATCGTTGTTGGGGGAAGTGGTGATTTTGAGCGCGATGTTGCCTTCCGCTTCTTTTTTCAGCCGTTCGGCAATCATCCGCGAGGTAACTTTGTCGCCTTCGCGGCCGGCCAGCGGAGAATCGTTGACCGAAAAGGTCATCACCAGCGTCGGCGGGTCGATCGGCTGAGCCTCAAGCGCTTCGGTGACGGAAAAGTCGCAGACGGTATCGGCAACGGTGGCTTTTACCGCGCCGGCTATGGCGACGATGTCGCCGGCATGAGCTTCTTCCAGACTCTGGCGGGCCAGGCCGCGGTAAGCGAGGATTTTGGTGATGCGGAAACGCTCGATTTCGTTGTTTTTGCCGTCGAGAGCTTTAACCGTGTCGCCCGGTTTGACGCTGCCGCAGAGGATTTTGCCGGTCAGCAGGCGGCCGATGAACTTGTCGGCTTCCAGCGTGGTGGCCAGCATGGTAAACGGTTTTTCCGGATAGCAGACCGGCGCCGGCACATGGGACAGAATCAGTTCAAAAAGAACCTTCAGGTCTTTTTTCTCGTCGTGTTCAAGGTCTTTGACCGCCCAGCCGTTGCGGCCGGAGGCGTAAAGAACCGGAAAATCGAGCTGTTCGTCGTCGGCATCCAGGCTGACGAAAAGATCAAAGATTTCGTTTAAGACTTCGTCGACGCGGGCGTCCGGCTTGTCGGCCTTGTTGATGACGACAATCGGTTTCAGGCCGACTTTTAAGGCCTTGCCGAGCACGAATTTGGTCTGCGGCATCGGGCCTTCGGAACTGTCAACCAGAAGGATGACACCGTCAACCATTGACAGGATGCGTTCGACTTCGCCGCCGAAATCGGCGTGGCCGGGCGTGTCGACAATGTTGATGCGGGTACCGTTCCATTCGACCGAAGTGCATTTGGACAAGATGGTAATGCCGCGTTCTCTTTCCAGCTCGTTGGAGTCCATGGCGCATTCCTGGACTTTCTGGTTGTCGCGGAAAGTGCCGCTTTGTTTTAACAGGGCGTCGACCAGCGTGGTTTTGCCATGGTCAACGTGAGCTATAATCGCTATGTTTCTCAGCTCCATTGCATTGTCTTTCATAAAATTTGTAAACGGATTGAGCGCACAATAGCACAACTTCGGCCGATTTCAAGGAAAAAATTCTGCCGGGCAGGCGGGGCGAAGGACGGGAAAACATAAAAAAAACCTCCGCCGGCGGGCGGAGGTCAAAATCCCGAAATTTATTCGTTGGCGTTCGGCCAGACTTTTGCTTTTTCGGCGTTGAACTCAACCCAGTGCGGGTCGGCTTCTTCTTCGGTCTGGATCGCTTCCTGCGGGCATTCGGAGATGCATACGCCGCAGCTGATGCAGGTATCCGGATCAACGACCAGCTGGGTGTCGCCTTCGCGGAAAGCGTCTACCGGGCATACGTCGGCGCAGGATTTGCATTTGATACAATTGTCATTAACGACAGAAACCATTGTTTGTCTCCTAAAAAAGAGTTGCTTAAAATATTTCAGCCCCCAATCTAGCCGTATTTGCGATAAAATCAAGCAAAAAGTGTCTTTTACCGAAAAATCGGAGGGGAAAACTTGCGAAAGCGCAAATATTTCCCCATATATAAGGTAACGAAACTTTTTGGGAAGAAACGGAGAATTCGATTATGAGCGAAAAAATTAATTTTCAGGCCGAAGTCAACAAAATGCTGGGGATTGTTATCAATTCCCTTTACTCGGAAAAATACATTTTCTTAAGAGAGTTGATTTCAAACGCGAGCGACGCCTGCGACAAACTGAAATATCTTCAGCTGACCAAGCCCGACGCCGCCAAAGGCAACGGCGAGCTGAAAATCACGATTACCCCGGACGAGAAGGAAAACACCCTGACGATTGCCGACAACGGCATCGGCATGAACCGGGACGATCTGATCAATCATTTGGGAACGATTGCCAAATCAGGTACCGCCGACTTTGTCGCCAACATGAAGGAAAACGGTTCTCCCGCCGATCTGATCGGGCAGTTCGGGGTCGGTTTTTATTCCGCTTTCATGGTGGCGAAAAAAGTGGAGATCGTAACCCGCAAAGCCGGCGAGGAACAGGCCTGGCGCTGGATTTCCGACGGTGTTGACGGGTTTGAAATCAATGAGGCGGAAAAGGCCGGCATCGGCACCGAAATCAAACTGTTTTTGAAAGACGATGACAAGAATTTCACCGATACCATTTACCTGCGCCATCTGATCCGCACCTATTCCGACCATATTAATTATCCGATTGTGCTCAATCTGGGCGAGGCCGGAGAAGAAACGGTCAATTCGGCGTCGGCGTTATGGACCCGCAACAAGGCGGAAATTACCGAAGAACAGTACAAGGATTTTTACCGGCATATTTCGCACAATTTCGACGATCCGTGGCTGACACTGCATTTTAAGGCGGAAGGCAGCATTGAGTACACGGGGCTTTTGTACATTCCTTCCACCCAGCCGTACGATCTGTTCCAGCCGGACAGAAAACAGGGGCTGAAACTTTACGTCAACCGGGTGTTCATTTCCGACAAGGTAGAAGAGCTGATGCCTTCTTATCTGCGCTTTGTCAAGGGAATCGTCGACTCTTCCGACCTGCCGCTTAACATTTCCCGCGAGATGCTGCAGCAAAACGCACTGGTGGCCAAAATCCGCCACGGAATTGTCGGCCGGCTGCTGAAAGAACTGAAAAAGAAAAGCGAAAATTATGAAGATTATCTGAAGTTCTGGCAGGCTTTCGGCGTCGCTTTCAAGGAAGGCATTTACGAAGATTTTGCCAACCGTGAGGAAGTGGCTTCGCTCTCGCTGTTTCATTCGACCGCGGACGCGGAAAAGATGACGACGCTTGACCAGTATGTTTCCCGCATGAAAGAGGATCAGAAGGCAATTTATTACATTACCGGCGACGACGTCAGGGTGCTGGCCAACAATCCGCAGCTGGAAGCCTTCCGGCAGAAGGGAATTGAAGTGCTGCTGCTGACCGATCCGATCGACGAGTTCTGGACCCAGACGCTGGTCAATTACAAGGGCAAAGCGGTCAAGCACGTTTCGCAGGCCGAAGCGGACCTTTCTTTCGAGCGCAGGGAACGGCGGGCGGAGGCCGGCAGTCTGGAGAAACTGACGGCGCTGATGACGGAGCTGTTCAAAGACGAAGTGGGCAAAGTGACGGTTACCGAAAAACTGACGAACAGCCCGGTCAGCCTGACGGTGGAAAACGGACAGATGAGCATTCACCTGGAGCGGCTGATGCGCAATCACCAGCAGCAGACGGCTTTTGCCTCGACCCGGATTCTGGAAATCAACCCTTATCATCCGCTGATTGTAAAACTCAGCGAGGCCATGGGGGACGAAGCCTTGCGCTTGAAAGTGGAGGAAGTGGCGAGAGTGTTGCTGGATCAGGCCAAAATCGCCGAGGGCGAACCAATCTCCGATCCGTCGTTTTATGCGGCCAGAATCAGCGAATATATTTTAAAAAGCTTTTAACCTTATTTTGAATATCCGAAAAAGGGCGTTGCAACGCGTCCTTTTTTTGTATCCGGCCGGCGGCGGGAAGGTTGTTTTCATAACTTTCGGGCCGCCGCATTTTGAGGTACGTTTTTTTGCGGCGGACAGAGGTTTTGTTTTCCGTTGAATTTTGGACTTGATTTTTGTCGAAAATTAATGTACATTTAAAAACACAAATAATTATTTTAGTAACAATTAACCGGCAAAACTTCGGATTTGGAACAAAAACCGCAGATTAAATTTTGTCTAGGCATCATTTAATCACTTGAAACGTTTTGATCAAAGAGTCAATCGCAATGACCGCCCGCTGCTTACGCAGTTTGAACTACGCGTTCAGGGATCAGCATATAAAATCAAGGCGCTTCGGTTAAAATACGGGGATTTTTCAAAGAAAAAGTTTTGTTTCTTTAAATTAAATAAATATGTACGGATACGAAGAAAGACGCGAAGAAAGTACCTGGACCGTAAAAAAAATCATGAAATGGGCAGGAGCCGTGCTCGGTGCAATCATTCTGCTTGTTCTGATTTTTTCGGGAATTTATTCCATCAGCCCGGGATACCGCGGTGTTTTGGTGACCTTGGGAAAGGTTGATCAAAAATCGTATGTTAACGGCGTCGGGTTCAAATGGCCGTTCATTTCGTCGATGATTGAAATGGACGTCAGAACCCGGAAGATGACCGAAAAGACGGCAACTTACACGTCCGACGTGCAAACGGCAGAACTGGAGTATACTTTTACCTACGATCTGAATCCGGAAAGCGTTCATATCCTTTATGAAACGGTCGGACAGGATTATGAGGCCAAAAAGCTGATTCCGGTGCTCAACGACGTCCTCAAGGATGTGATCGGCAGATGGCAGGCGCAGGATTTGGTCGCTAACCGCGACAAGGCCCGCGTAGACATCGTTGCCGGTTTGCAAAACCGTCTCGACAAGCGTTTCTTCCAGAACATTACGTTCCAGTTTATCAACATCGACTATTCCGAAAAATTCGAAGGTGCGATCGAAGATAAAGTGATTGCCGAGCAGAAAGCTCAGGAGGCAGTCAACAATACGAAACGTATCAAGGAAGAGGCCGAACAGAAGGTTATTTCCGCCAAGGCCGAGGCCGAAGCCATGGAGATCAAATCCGAGGCTTTGTCCAAGAACAAGGGCCTGACCGAGTATGAGGCCGTTCAGAAATGGGACGGTAAGCTTCCTCAGTATATGCTGGGAGGCGCCACCCCGTTCATTAACCTTAACAAGTAGTCTTTGACTGCCCGTTAAGGGTGCATATTTGAAAAAGGGCTCCGCGCGTGCGGGGCTCTTTTTTTGTTTTTTCGTTTCCCCGACGGACGGAAAGCGGAAAGAGCGCGGGCAAAAGCTGTTGACGAAGAGGTTGGCCCGGTGATATTTTGTTTGCCATAATTTTTTTTATATGTTAGTTACTTAAGGAGATTTTTTAAGCTTTTTTCGGGACGGAATTTTGGTAAAAAGAGAGCGGGAAACTTTTTTGCATATCAGCCAGATACGCGGAACAATCAAAAAATTCGCGGTCGTTCTGGCTTTTGTCTGCGCTTTTGTTTTCATGCTGCTCAGCAAAAGCGAAAACGTCCTGATTGAAAAAACTTCCGGCACTGCCGGAGAAATCGTTTCTTCCGCCGTTGACGTGCTGGTGATGCCGGCCGCGGTTTTGGTGAAAGGCTACGAATATCTTCGCAGCTTGCGGAAAATAGATTTGGAAAACCGCGCCCTGAGGGAAGAAAACCGGCGGCTGACGATTGCCAACGCCGAAAGCCGCGCGCTTTTGGTCGAAAACGTGTTGTTGAGACAGCTGCTGAATTATACGCCGCCGCCCGAGGCTTCTTTTGTGACTGCCAAGGTGGTGGCGGAAGAAGGCGGCGCTTTTGCTCACGCGATCACGGTTTATACGGCCGGCAGTCCGGTGGTGCGCAAGGGACAGGTTGTCGTCGGCAACAAGGGGGTGATCGGCCGGGTAGAAAAAACGGGCGCCGACTATGCCAAAATTTTTCTTGTCAACGACATCAACTCAAAAATTCCGGTAATGACGGAAAAAAGCCGTATTCGCGGCGTGTTGGCGGGGGAAAACGATCTGCTGCCGAAGATGGTGTTTATTCCGCTTGACGCCGGGGTGAAAGTCGGTGACCGGATTATCACTTCCGGAATCGGCGGCGTTTTTCCCGCCGGGCTGCCGGTAGGAAAAGTGGTTTCCGTCGACCGCGAAGGGGTAAAAGTCAGACCTTTTGACAATCTGAGCAGTCTGGAATACGTGCAGATCGTAGACTATAAGCTGCCGGATCCGGCTTTGGTTTTTTCCGAACGGGACGAGGCGCAATGAAAGAAGACTGGCGGGAAATTGCCGGCAGTTGGTTTTACCGCGGAATGCCGCTTTTGGTGTCAACCGTTTTGGTGTTGTTTTCCTTTTTGCCGCTCAAATCCGAAATTGCCGACAACGCGCGGCCGGCGGTGGGACTGATGTGCGCCTATTTTTGGCTGGTTTACCGGCCGGACCTGTTCAACCTGCCGGTGGTGTTTGTTCTCGGCATGATTGCCGACGCCGCTTCGGCCGTCCCGTTCGGCGCGGGACTGACGGCAATGCTGGTGATGTATCTTCTGGTGACCAATCTGATCAGGTATCTGAACGGCCGCATTTTTATTGTTTTGTGGATTGGAATCGCCGCTTTGCTGCCGGTCTGTCTGCTGACCGAATGGATGCTGCTTTCCTTTTACCATGAACGGGCACTGCCGCTTTCGCTGCTGTTTTTTTCCTATCTGACAAGCCTTGCCTGCTATCCGCTGGTGGGCGGTCTCAACGCTTTGGTTCTGAACCGGTTTTTGCAGGATGACGAATAGATGAACCGCGACAATGACAAAGGCAAGATTTTGATCGGACGGACGCTGGTATGGGTCGGCGTTCAGTTTGCGATGCTGCTGCTGATCATCGTCAGGCTTTACTATCTGCAAGTTTATCAAGCGGACAAGTTCAGCACCATGGCGGACGAAAACCGGATTTCGACCCGGCTGCTGATTCCGCCGCGGGGAGAAATCGTCGACCGCAACGGCAAAATTCTGGCCGGCAACAGGCAGAATTTTCAGGCGATGATCGTGGCCGAACAGACAACCAGCATTGAAGACACGCTTAAGAAGGTGAAGAAGATTCTGCCGATTTCCGAGGACGAGGAAGAGAGAATCCGCCAGGATCTGAAGAAATACCGCCGTTTTGTGCCGATAAAGATCAAAGACGGCCTTAACTGGGAGGAAACCGGGCGGATCCTGCTGGCGTCGCCGGACATACCGGGAATCGTTATCGACGACGGTCTCAGCCGCTATTATCCGTACGGGGAACGGACGGCACATTTGCTCGGCTATGTGGCTTCGGTTTCGGAAAAAGACCTGAAAAAGGACAACGATCCGCTGCTTGAAGTGCCCGGTTTTAAAATCGGCAAGGACGGAATCGAAAAACGGTTTGAAAAAGAACTGCGCGGCACCGGCGGCAACCTGAAACTGGAAGTGAACGCACTCGGCCGGGTAATGAAGGAAATCGAACGGGTGGACGGCGTGCCGGGAGAAAGGCTGCAACTGACGATAGACGCCAGACTGCAGGAAAAGGCTTATGAACTGTACGGTGAAGAAAGCGGCGCCGCGGTTCTTCTTGATGCGGAAAACGGGGAAGTGCTGGCTTTCGTGTCGACGCCTTCGTACAATTCCAACGACTTTGTCAACGGCGTCAGTTCCAAAATATACGATGCCCTGCTGGCCAACGAAAGAAGTCCGCTTTTGAACAAAGCGATTGCCGGACTGTATTCTCCGGGTTCCACTTTCAAAATGATTGTGGCGCTGGCGGCGTTGGAGGAAGGCATCATTACCAAGGATACAAAAGTGTATTGTTCCGGCCGCATGCAGCTCGGCAACCACTTTTTCCACTGCTGGAAGAAATACGGGCACGGCGCGGTGAACGTGGTGGAGGCTCTGCAACATTCCTGCGACATTTTCTTTTATGACGTCGCCCAGCGGCTGGGGATTGAAAAAATTGCCGCCATGTCCCGCCGTTTCGGACTGGGGCTGCCGACGGGAATCGAACTCGGGGGAGAAAAGGGCGGTTTGATTCCGAGCAAAAAGTGGCGGCTGGAACGCTTCGGCGAGCCGTGGCAAACGGGCGAAACGCTGATTGCCGGCATCGGTCAGGGATATATCATGACCACGCCGCTGCAGCTGGCGGTAATGACGGCAAGAATCGCCAACGGGGGGCGGGAAATAAAACCGACTTTCGTCAAAACCGGCGAAAAGGAACGCCAAAAGATCAGAAACATGCGTTTGAACAAAAATCATGTCGACTGGGTGAAGGAAGGCATGTGCGCGGTTGTCAACCGCCCCGGCGGCACCGCTTTCGGTTCGCGTTTTAATTTTGAAGGGCAGGAAATGTGCGGCAAAACCGGCACCACCCAGGTGCGGCGGATTACCATGAAAGAACGCCAGAGCGGTATTGTCAGACAGGAAGACCTGCCGTGGAAATATCGCAATCATGCGCTGTTTGTCGGCTATGCGCCGCAAGACAAGCCGAAATATGCGGTGGCGGTGCTGGTCGAACACGGCGGCGGCGGTTCTTCGGTGGCGGCGCCGATCGGAGCAAAACTTCTGCGGGAAGCGCTGAAACTTGACAAGGAGAACGGCAAATGATGTATAAACCCTATAAACTGGGATTGCATAATCCGAACCTTACCTTTCGGGAAAAGCTCCGTCATTTGAACTTTACCTATTTTATACTGATTTCCCTGCTTGCCGTGGCCGGCGTGATGATGCTTTATTCCGCCGCCAACGGCAGATGGGACGGCTGGGCGGTCAACCATGCGCTGCGTTTTGCGTTGGGATTTGCGGTAATGTTTGCCGCGTCGATGGTCGACATCAAACTGTTTCTGCGCTATGCTTATCCGTTTTATTTTGCGACCCTGGCGCTGTTGATCGTGGTTGAAGTGGCCGGCTATACCGGTATGGGCGCCACCCGCTGGATTGATCTGAAATTTATCAAATTGCAGCCCTCCGAACTGATGAAGATCGCGTTGGTGATGGCGCTGGCCAAATATTTCCACACTTCGACCCTGCAAAGTATTGAAACCGTCCGCGGAATCGTGCCGCCGCTGATGATGGCGCTGGTGCCGGCCGCGCTGATCATGGCACAGCCGGACCTCGGCACGGCAATGATGCTGTTGTTTACCACCGGCGTCATCCTGTTTGCGGTCGGCGTGCAGGTGTGGAAGTTTGTCGCGCTGGGCGGAATGGCGGCGGTTCTGATGCCGATCGGCTGGCATTTTCTGCATGACTATCAGAAGTTGAGGGTGCTGACTTTTCTTGATCCGGAGCGCGATCCGCTGGGTTCCGGCTATCATATCATGCAGTCCAAAATCGCGCTCGGTTCGGGCGGCGTTTTCGGCAAGGGTTTTCTGAAAGGCACTCAGAGTCATCTTAATTTTCTGCCGGAAAAACATACCGATTTTATTTTTACCATGCTGTCGGAAGAGTTCGGGCTGATCGGCGGAGTTGTCATCATTCTGGTCAACATGCTTATTCTTGCCTATAGTTACGCTTTTGCCATGCGGACCACCAGCTATTTCGGCAAGCTGCTGATTATCGGGCTGGCCACCAATTATTTTCTTTACGTTTTCATCAATATTGCGATGGTGCTGGGACTGCTGCCGGTGGTCGGAGTGCCGCTGCCGCTGATTTCCTACGGCGGAACGGTTATTTTGTCGGTTTGTGCCAGTTTCGGCGTGATTATGGCCGTTTATATCAACAAGGATACCAACCTCGGCAAGGAATGACGGCGTTTTTTCCGCCGATGCCTGCTTCATTCCGGCCGAACCCGGTTTTCCGGCTTTGTTCCGGTTGCCGTTTTTATACCGGTATTCATTCTTGTTGCCGTCACCGTTTCATCTTCATTTTTTTTTCACACTCGTTTCCGTTCCCGCATTTCTGTTCTCTCCCGTTTTCATATTTCTTGTCTTACTCCCGCTTCTGACCTCTGTTCCCCTGCATTTTTCCCGTTTCCGTACCTTTGTTTTTACTTCTTCCACATTTGTTTTCTCTTCCGTACTTGCATTTTCCTGTCCTCTTCCTCTTCCTCTTCCTCTTCCTCTTCCTCTTCCTCTGTTCCCTCTTGCCAAGCTTTTCTAACGGATGTTTCCGATGAGCGGGAAGTTTGAAATTTAGCCGTGTTTTTTTGTGTAAAATAGTGTTTTTCGGTGGGTGACAAGGCAATAAAAAACCCCGCAGATACGGGGTTTTTTGTGAATTAGGAAGGGCTGTCAGTGAACAAAAATCCAGACTTCCGCACCGTCGGCCTGGGCGCTGGTTTTTGCGCTTAAGTTAATGTTGCCCGGGTTGACGCCCATGGCGGCAATTTCTTCAAAGATTTTGTTTGCATGTTCCTGCGCTTTGCCGGCCGCAGAGCCGTTTGATACGGCAACAACTTCAAAAACGGTGTTGCTTTTGCGGTTAACGGCGGCTTTAACGGCCGTGCTCAGGCCTTCTTTGTAGCTGACGTTGTCGTTTTTGAATTTGGCGACAAACAGGGGTTTGCCGCTGCGAACCGCCGCTGCCGGCGCTGCTGCCGTTTGGGTATTGCGGGAAGCGGCCTTGCTGCCGAACAAAACCGGACGGGGTGCCGGCGCGGGTGCCGCGTTGCGAAAACTGCCGACGCGGATGGCCGTATTCAGGTTGCCGATCTGGTTTTGGGCGGAAACGAGATATTGTTGCTGACGGGCGGAATCGTCATTGACTTCGCTGTTGATGCTGTTGATGCTGACAAGCAGCTGTTCGGCTTCGTTTTGCAGATTGTGCAGCTGGCGGTGGTCTTCGTCAACCGCGCCGGAAATGCTGAAAGCCGCGCGGATCGAATCGATCAGGTAAACGGTGGATGTGGCGTCGTTGGCGACTTTGACCGACAGATTGTTCAAGGCGTTGGCGTTCATTGACATCGTCTGCACGTTGTTTTGCGCCTGCTGCAGCATGTTGTACAGATTGGGGTTGCCGGGCGTGGTGCCGATTTGCAGCTTGCTTTCGATTGAGCCGACGGTATTGTTATACTGAGTCGAATTGACGGTAATGTTCTTTTGAATTCTTGTCAGTTCTTCGCGGTTGCTCTGGTGAGAAACTTTGATTTGTTCCAGTTCCTGACGGAAAGCGATAATCTTTTGTCCGACAAAGGTTCCGGTGTTGGCGCCTTTGGCGTCTTCGTAAGAGCCGCTGCGGACGACAATGTTGCCGTTTCCCGCGGAATCGCTGCCGAGCAGGGAAGGAAAGCCGGCTCCCGAGCATGCGGAAGTAAGAACAACCGTTGACGCGACCAATAATTTCATTGCAATGTTTTTCATGTAATCTGCTACCTTGTCAATATATGATTTAAATCCGTAACTTAATGTTTTTTTACACTTTTCACGCCTGTTGTAAAGATAAATTTGTCAGAAACAAATAAGTATTTTCATGTCTGCCCTGATATTTAACAGAAAAAAATTAAATTTGTTTAAATTTTGCTTGCAAAAAAAAACAAAAGGCTGTATTAAAGCTTTTGTGAAATGAAAAAGATGCGCTCGTAGCTCAATTGGATAGAGCATCTGACTACGGATCAGAAGGTTGTGAGTTCGAATCCCGCCGAGCGCGCCATAAAAAATCCTCCCGCAAGGGAGGTTTTTTTATGTCCCGGGTTCGACCCGGTGCGGGAAGCCGGGGAAGAAACGAACTTGCGCCCGGCATCAGAGGCATAATGACGGGTGTTGATTGCGCCCGGCGGAATTCGAACCAAGGTTCGTTCTTGCTCATAGGCTCTGCTTTTCAAGCAGTCGCCAACTCGCTTCGGTCACTTGTTTTGTAACTTTTGCCGGCGCCGTTCGGGCGGCTTGTCAAAAGCGACAAAACTTCGCCCGTCGGCAAAAAACAACCGGAGCAGCGGTTGTTTTTTATACTCCGGCCCGCCGAGCGCGCCATAAAAAATCCTCCCGCAAGGGAGGTTTTTTTATGCTCCGGGTTCGACCCGGCGCGGGAAGCCGGGAAAGAAACGAACTTGCGCCCGGCATCAGAGGCATAATGACGGGAATAAAAACGGGCGGCACCCGGAATTTGAAAGGATTCGGAATGCCCGGCGGCGGGAATGAACCGTGCAATGCGGATTCGGTTGAATGCGGACAGGCGTTTGTTTGCGGAAAAATGCGTTCAGTCGTCGATCTTTCTGTCGTCGATTTTATTGCCTTGTTTGTCGATGTAAAACCATTGGTCGCTGTCCCAGTAATGATATTCTCCGCCGGAATTTCCGACCGGGCGGCTTTCCCCTTCATAGGTGACTTTTGCTCTGCCGTTTTTAAACGGGTAGCCGAAAGCATATTGCGGTTCGATCAAAATGATGCCGTCGGGCGTGGCATAGCCGATTTTTCCGTTGTCGTCGTTGACGATGCGGACGGTGCCTTCGCTGACGTAATCGTCGCCGTTATCATATTGATAGTTCGAGTAATGGGAAATGCAGCCGCCAAGCAGCAGCGTCAGCAGACAAAGCGTATATTTCATTTTTATTTCTCCCCGTTACGGATACGGTGCCGATTATAGCGGGAAATCCTTAATATTTTATGCAAATATAAAAACGTTCCGGCTTTGCGGGCGGGAACGTCTGAGGTTTTTCCGGAAATTTAAGCCGGAGTAATGAACGAAGTCAGTTCGTTGTCTTTCAGCGGAAGGTCTTTTGCCAGCCAGAGCCAGTAGTTGGCATATTTGCGGACGACGGTTTTTTTGCCGTATTTCCTCTTCAGCCGCCATGCTTGTCTGCAAGAGCCGATATAGGCGTTTTCTCCCGTTTGGTTTCCTTCCAGCACCACGCTGCGGCGGAAAAGCTTTTGCAGGCCGGAAACGACTGCCGGCAGGTCTGTCTTTTCGACGTTGAAACGCAGGGTCTGAACGCCGGTTTCGCGGCTGAGAAAGCCGAGCAGCGGCGCAATGCCGACGGTTCCCTGCCAATAAAGGCTGACACTGTGGCGCGTTTTGCCGCCGAAGTGTTCAACCAGCCGGCGCGGTAATCTGGGATTGCCGACGTAAACGGTGAGGCCGGGCGTGCTTAAGATGATGTTGGCGGAAAGATAACGGGCGATTTTTTTTACGTTTTCGCCGAAGTTTTCGCTTTCGCGGTCCAGTCGAATTTCTTGCGAATCAAAGAAGACGGCTTCGCTGACCGAACGGATAATTTGTTCTTTTTGCATAAAATTACAGTGATTGGTTAATAATATGTTAGTCGGCCGCATCATAAGTCGTTTTGCCGTTTTGTCAAATAAAAAAGACCGGAAAATCCGGTCCCTGAACAACGAAAGGCTGTTTCTATCCGGCCAGCCGGCAGATTTCCGCCCGCAGCTCGTCGATGCCGAAACCTTTTTCCGAACTGGTGGCGATGATGTCGACGTAAGCTGCCGCATGTTTGGCGATTTCCGCCTGTGTTTCCTTGAAAACCTTGGCCAGGGCGGCGGCGGAAATTTTGTCGCTTTTGGTCAGTATAATCTGATAGGTAATGGCGGCTTTGTCGAGCATCTCCATAATCTCGCGATCCACTTTTTTGATGCCGTGGCGGGAATCGATCAGCAAAAACACCCTTTTCAGGTTTACCCGTCCCTGCAGATAGGCGAAGATCATTTTCTGCCATTGTTTAACCAGATTTTCCGGCGCTTTGGCAAAGCCGTAACCGGGCAGGTCGACCAAAAACAGTTTGTCGGCCAGATTAAAATAGTTCAGCTGCTGGGTGCGTCCCGGCGTGTTGGACGTTTTGGCCAGTCCTTTGCGGCCGGTAAGCGCGTTGATCAGGCTCGACTTGCCGACGTTGGAACGGCCGGCAAAAGCGATTTCTTCCATTTGGTCGTCTGGCGGCAGCTGGTTTAAAGAGGCAACGCCGAGCACGAAAGTACAGGCTGCGCCGGGCAGTTTGCGCCCGGCGGCCAGCTCTTCCGAATCGTATTGCGGGTTAAGGTTTTCCATCGGCTACTTTCCTTCGTTCTTTTTGGCAATCGCTTTCTGCTGGATGATCGAAAGGATGTTGGAAAGCGTCCAGTAAATGACCAGACCGGAAGCAAAATGCCCCATCATGAACATGAAGATGAGCGGCAGCAGGGCAAACATCCGCGCCTGATCTTTGTTGGTCGGGGTCGGATTGAGCTTTTGCTGGATGTACATGGTCAGTCCCATGATGATCGGCCAGACGCCGATATCGAGAAAACCGGGAACCGGCAGATGCGTGATTACCGAAAGCGTCAGCGGATCGGGTGCCGAAAGGTCTTTAATCCAGCCGACAAAAGGCGCATGACGGATTTCGATGGCAATATTTAAAACCTTGTAAAGCGAGAAGAATACCGGAATCTGAATCAGCATCGGCAGGCAGCCGGCCGCAGGGTTGATTTTTTCCCGCCGGTAAAGTTCCATCGTTTCCTGCTGGAGTTTGACCTTGTCGTCGTATTTTTCCTGCAGTTCCTTCAACTTGGGCTGGATTTTCTTCATCTTGGCCATGCTTTCGTAAGACTTGTTGGCAATCGGAAACATTACCAGTCTGAGCAGGGCGGCAAACAGCAGAATGGCCCAGCCCATGTTGCCGATAATGCCGTAGAGAAAATCGAGGATGTAGAAAAACGGTTTGGTCAGGAAATAGTACCAGCCGAAATCGACCGCCAGGTCAAACTTGGGAATGCGGCGTTCGGAAGTGTATTGGTCCAAAAGCTTGATTTCCTTGGCGCCGGCATAGAACATAACCTGGTCGGAGCCGACCGAACCGGGAACCACGGTTACCGGCGAGCCGACAAAATCGGCTTGGTAAAGACCGTTGCCGCTTTTGCTGAACTTGACCCGGCTTTCCGTTTTGGGGTTGACGACGATGGCCGAAAACCAGTAGCGGTCGGAAAAGCCCAGCCAGCCGCCGGTAGTGGTAAATTCTTTGTTTTCGTCTTTTACGTCGTCGTATTTGATTTCTTCCAGCGTGCCGTCCATAACCCCGATCATGCCTTCGTGGACGACGCCGCGGCCGCCGACGGCGCCGGGAGCGCGGGCAATCAGTCCGTAAGGATAGAGGGTGACGTTTTTGCCGGTATTGTTTTCAACCGACTGGCTGACGGTAAACAGGTAATTTTCGTCAAGCGAAATTTTAGTGATGAATTTCAGGCCCTGCTGATTGTCCCATTCCAGAACGACCGGCGTTTTGTCGGTCAGTTCCCGGCCTTTGACCGTCCAGAGGGTGTGGGCGTCGGGCAGCCGGACGGCCGGATCGGCGGCCAGCCAGCCGAATTCCGCATAATAGGGATTTGCGGTTTTGGCCGGCGTCAGCAGTTCTACGTCGGGACTGTCCGGAGAAAGGGTCTGTTTGTATTTTTCCAGCCACAGGTTATCGATGCGGAATCCGCGGGTGCGGAAAGAACCGGTCAGCGCCGGGGTGCTGATTTTGACGCCGGGGTTGGCGGCGACGGCTTCTTCGGTCGATAAAGGCACCGCGTCTTTGGCTTCGTCTTTGCCGTCCGCGGCAGCCGTTTCCGTTTCCGGCTGGCTGACATTGACCTGCGGAGTTGCGACGACGTCGTCTTTTTTGAAGAAAAAGTAGTTGGTTGCGAAAATGAGAATCAGGGAAAGGATAATCGCTGCATAAAAGCTTTTAATGTCTTCGTTCATTGTCGTCGTTTTCCTAAAAAATTTTATTGTCCACACGAATATAGCAGTATTTGCCGTCAATGCAAGTTTTTATCGTTTTTTGCGGGAGGCGTTTTCGGCGGTACCGGGTCGTATCCCGAACCGCCCCAGGGATGGCAGCGCAAAAGTCTTTTGCTGCCGAGCCAGAGGCCTTTGATTACGCCGTGAATCTCGATGGCTTCCAGCATATACTGCGAGCAGCTGGGCTGAAAGCGGCAGCTGTGGGGCAACAGCGGAGATATGACTTTCTGGTAGAATTTAATCGGCAGCAGAAACGGGAGTTTGATCATCCTCTTGAACACAGGCGGTTTCTCCGTTTAATTGCCGGTTGAGTTTTTTGACGCCGTATTGCAGATCGCGGCAGAGTTCTTTGAAGTCGACGCCGGCGGTGCTGTAGCGTGCAATCAGCACATAGTCGGCGTTGGGCAGGGCCAGTTTGCCGAAACACAGCGCCGCCGCGGCGCGCAGGCGCCGGCGGCAGCGGTTTCTGACAACGGCTTTGCCGATTTTTTTTGTCGTCGTATAGCCGATCCGCGCGCCCTGTGCCGTTTCTTCCGGACGGAGAACGGCCTGTATGACGATGCTGCGGGTCGGAATCGAAATTCCCGATTTTGCCGCACGGACAAAATCTTTGCGTTTTTTCAGCTTAAAAAAAACCGGCATTTGCCCTGAACCTTGGTTTAGGCAGAAAGCTTGGCGCGTCCTCTGGCTCTGCGGGCCGCCAAAACCTTGCGGCCGCCCTGGGTGGCCATGCGGGTGCGGAAGCCGTGACGGCGTGCTCTGACTAATTTGGAAGGCTGATAAGTACGTTTCATTTTATTTCTCCGGTTTATTATCGTTATTTAAAGCCCTCTTAAAAAGAGGGTTCTCGGGTTTTCAGAGCTACTTAATAACTTGTTTTTGTTTGTAAGTCAATTGAAAAAGTTTTTTTCGGTTTTAACCGACAGTTCTTTGCAGGGGGAATCGGCTTTAATCAGAAGCGGAAGGATTTTTTCTTCATATTCGGCGTATTGAGCCGGGGTAAAAGGGCAAAGCCTGCCTTCTTTTAACGGTTTGTGGTTGAAATGAAACCACATGATTCCGCAAAACGGTTTGACGAAAGGGGAGAATGCTTTGGGCAGGGAAAGAACTTCCCAGGCGTGATCGTCGGTTACCGACATGGAAAAACGGACGAATTCGGCAAAAGCGTTCGAGATTATGAGATGATCTCCGCATTCTCCGTTCAGGCATCCGTGTCTTGGACGACGGCACAGGGAATAGAATTTGCCTTCGGTAACATAACCGTTGTATCCGCCGGAAGAATTGATGATGACGGCGTATTTTTTCTTTTTCATCATTTCTTCGGCGCGGGTAAAACAGTTGTTCATGTAAATTTGGTCGGCGTCTATTTTGAAAATGAAGCCGTTGCGGAAACGGGCCAGCCGACGGCAGATTTTGTAGCCGAATTCATAATAGGCGGCCAGGGTGTTTTCCGGTTTGACTTTGCCTGACCGGTATTCGGGAGCGTGCTGGGTGAATACTTTATGCGGATAGCGGCGGATAATGAACTTTTTTTCCAGCCGGTTATTCTTTATGTATCGGCGGACGAGTTCCAGACTCGAATCTTCTATGTCGGAATAAATCAGCACGATTATGTCCGTCATGCCAATAACCGACATCAGGCAGGGGATGATGGTATTTTCTTCGTTGTAGAGCCGCAAAAAACCGATTTTTACAGGCTTGCGAAAGGCCAGAAGTAAGTATCTCAGTTTTAGCAAAAGCCTGATGGTTTTCTTTTGCAAAAAATTGTAAAAATTAAGCCGATTGTTCTTTTTGTTGTTTTTTTTCATGATTGTATATTAAAAAGGATCATTTTTTTGCTGTTTTTGTTTTGCCCCGGCATATGATTGATAGTTTTTTGATAAACAAAAGTTTTTGATTGAACTTTCCGTTTTAATGTTATACTTTTGATCAGCAGCAAAAAAATGATCCTTTTTCTGAGGCGGTTTTTGTTCGCATCTGTTTTCTTCTTTCTTCCCTTTTTTCTCTTCTCTTTTCCTTTCTTTTTTCCGTCTTTTTTGTTTTGCCGTTTTCTTTCCTCTTTCTCCGTCTTT
>UMFX01022527.1_pt1 | contig 25591 bp, 19 predicted proteins | sample 1965131 | NCBI WGS metagenome assembly UMFX01 (sample SAMEA4836058, study PRJEB28245) | human gut metagenome | biome: gut microbiome; material: fecal sample | place: Denmark | collected 2008 | reverse complement strand
GTCTGAACGCACTTCGGTCTGTATTTTCCCCACAACGGTTGATGATGATCAGCTCAGATTCTGTAAGCTGGTTCATCAGCATATTCCGCATATTCTTCAGGTACATGTCCAGGGTCTCACCGCTAACCGTTGAGTACACACCCTGGATCTCCCAGTTGCGTGGAAAATCTTCATCCAGGATCTCCTGCAGATCCCAGGTTCCATTGTACTCAATGATCACCTGGACCGGATGATAGATCTTCTCACAGTTTTCAAAGAAAGTTTTATTTAACTTTTCTCTTTCTTCTATATTGAAGAGGAACATTCCGTTCTCATCCAGATATTTTTCCGAGTACTCTTCCTCTCCCTCTTCACACTGCAAAAGCAATGTCGGACCTTCTTCGATCCATTCCTGCTTCATCAGTGTGTCCTTGATAAATGTTGTTTTTCCACTGTCCAGAAATCCTGTACAGATATATACCGGTGTTGTCATCGCCGCTTGCTCCTCCTAGATATGGAATAACTTAACCAGGTCGTCTTCTTTGAGATCTGTTCCGATCACGCATACACGTCCTGTGTAATCAGCCTGTCCCTCACGGACTTCATATTCTTCCGGAACCATATCAAACTGCTTCCAGGAACCGTCTGCCATCTGGATAATTCCTTTGGAACGAAGTACTGTTCCGTAAGCATCTGTCTCAGATAATGCTTTCAACAGGTAATCCAGTTCTTCTTCTGTATACTTGTGGGCAGTCTCCTTGCCCCAGCTTGTAAATACTTCATCTGCATGATGATGTCCTTCGTGTCCGTGGTGATGGTCATGGCATCCGCAGGTGCAGTTCCCATCATGTTCATGATGATGCTCATGCTCTTCATGGTCGTGATCATGATGGTGTTCATGGTCATGATCGTGGCATCCGCAGGTGCAGTTCTCATCATATTCATGATGATGCTCATGTTCGTCATGCTCGTGGTCGTGATGATGTTCGTGGTCATGATCATGATCATGTCCGCAGCCACATTCGTCATCATGATGATGGTGATGTTCGTGGTCGTCATGCTCATGTGCATGTTCTTCCAGGATACCTTCGATCTCAGCGCCATGCTGCAGGGCATGCAAAACGGCATCTTTTCCAAGTTCTTCCCAAGGTGTGGAAATAATGGTCGCCTCTGCATTTTTCTCACGCAGCATATGCACGCACTCTTCTACCTTTTCATCTGTCATCATCTGGGTACGGCTGATAACGATCGTAGATGCATGCTCTACCTGGTTATTGAAGAATTCTCCGAAGTTCTTGAGATAGATCTTTGCTTTCTTACCGTCAACAACTGTGATTCTTCCGTCGATCTCAATATCTGCCTCGTCTTTGACACCTTCGATTGCTTTTACAACATCAGAAAGCTTTCCAACTCCTGAAGGTTCAATGATGACACGGTCCGGTGTATAATCTGCAAGTACTTTCTGAAGTGCTTTACTGAAATCCCCCACCAGTGTACAGCAGATACATCCTGAGTTCATCTCTGTGATCTCAACACCTGCATCTTTTAAGAATCCACCATCAATACCGATCTCCCCAAATTCGTTCTCGATCAGGACCAGTCTTTCTCCCGGAAATACATCCTCGATCAGTTTCTTGATGAATGTTGTCTTTCCTGCTCCCAGGAAACCAGAAATAATATCAACTTTCGTCATTTTTCGTTCCTCTTTTCTTATTATTATAATTTCATAAATTAGCCTTTTCTAACTGCAAATTGTTTCCGAGCTATATCGTATCACATTTCTTTAAAAGATGCAAATAAATAGCTTGTTAATGCATTGTGATTAGTGTATAATAGTTTTATAAAATCCCGTACTTTTTTAGTACAAATTCATAAACAAAGGAGACTTGATAATATGGTTAATTTATTGACAGGCCCAAAAGGAAGCGGAAAAACCCAGCAAATGATCGAACGTGCTAACGAAGCTGTAAAGACATGTGAAGGAAACGTATTCTTCATCAAGAAGAGCCACAGAGATACATACAGCTTATCTTTCAACATCAGAGCGATCTGCATGGATGACTATGATGTAATCACCAATACCGATGAATATCTTGGATTTATTTACGGTATGTTAAGCGCAGACCATGATATCAAAGCAATCTTTATCGACGGTATTTTAAAACACGCCGACATCACACTTGAGAACATTCCTTCTTTCATCGAAACACTGAAAAAGATCTCCAAAGAAAATGATGTAGATTTTTATGTCAGCATCAGTGCAACGAATGAACAGCTTGGTAATGTAAATTTTGAAGATTGTACACTCCTTAACTAAGATAGACATTATCCAAAAGGAGGGATGAAGATTTTCTGTAAATCTTCATCCCTCCTTTTATGGTTTTCCAAATGTGACTAAGCACATTCTATGCTATTTCAAAGACAAAACCGTATTTGCCTTATCCCCTTTTGCATACTCCAGTTTTACATCATCTCCCACATTGTACTTGATGATCTCAATAAAATCGACTACCGATACATCAAAAATCTCATCTGATCCTTCCAGCATAATGTAGTAATGAGAATCTCCATCTATAACGCCCTGGGCGATTTTCGTGATCTTTCCTTCGATCGTGCCGGTATCCATCTTCACTTCTTCTTTTTCCTTAATTCCATTGGTAAGAAGCAGATTATTGTAGGATTCTTCACATGCACTTACCGTATCCCCGATCGCAACAACCTGGTACTTCTGGACATTGACCATTGCATACTTTTTCACAAGTCCTGCATCATCCTTAAGTGCCATAAAGTAAGTCGGCTCCCCGGAAATGTTAAGCAGCAGCGGGAAAGTCGCCCGATACTTCAGGTTCTGTACCTGTCCTTCTGCCGATGCCATCGCAGAATCCTCAATCGCACCTGCCACCGGATAATACTTTGTCTCCATGGTTCTCTGGTTCATCAGAACAAATCCCACATTGGACTGGTCACTGTTTACAGAAGTTACTCCCGTGTACACCCATACATCATCATCAATTGCCAGATAATTGTATCCGTTTGTTGTCTTCAGACAATCTTTCTGGCTGAGTACACTGTTAAAATACCCATGCTTTAACGTGCCATAATAATCATAAAGCTGTACCAGAAGATCTGCCGAATAGGCTCGGTCGATCCATTCCGGGACTTCATCGATCCTGTAGTCCTGCATTTCTCCGGTGATCGCATTGCAGAGCACCACATGCCCTACCGTTTCTCCTCCGAAAAGACCGATATTATACTTTTTGACCGGTGCTACCCAGTATGGAACACCATTATCATCAATTTCAAAACTAAGGTCTCCGTAAATATATGTCGGATGCGCAAAACGAAGATGACGGTAAATATTTCTTCCAAAATGCTCGCTTGTCGAATACTTCATTCCCTGCTCCAGCTTTACCATCTCCGTTGTCTGACTTGCCATATCGATACGGATATATGCAGGAAGTCCATCTTTCCGATTGGTAAACCATTTGATCAGATTCGCATATTTCAAAGGTGACACACGGACCGGACGATCCTTGTAGTTGATCTGACTGTAGATATCGTCCACCTCAAACTGGGATACCATATCTGACATGCTTCCCATCTTCCGGTCTCCTAAAAGCTGCGCAGACTCCTTATCCAGAAGCGGAATCTGGTCAAAGGAAAGCTCCTCGATATCTTTTGTGAATTCGCCCTCTTCTACCTTCAGAAGCTGCTGATATTTCTTCGCATTTACAATCGGTGAAGAAAGAATGGTTCCGGCCAGATAAATCACTACTAAAAGGATAAAAAGACGGAAACACCATTTGAAACCTTTGGATTCTTTCATCTCCTTCAGATCAATCACTCCGTATCGCAAGCCTTTTTTTCCTGCAAACACAAGACCGACCGCAAGTACCAGAACCAGCACAAAATACCACACTCCGGAAGAATGGATATTAAAAGCCGGCAGTGATACATAATACCAGATTCCTGCTGCCACTAAAAGCAGCAGAAAACTGATCGCTATATTTTTCTTTTTCATAAATTCTCCTTTTCATCGTTTTGCCTATCCAAAGCTGTCTTAGAATTTTCTACTCCAAAGTGACGGTGAGAACAGCATCAGGAACGGGAAGATCTCCAGTCGTCCGATCAGCATATCCACACAGAACACGATCTTCGAGAAGTCTGAGAACTTCGCAAAATTTTCCACAGGTCCTACCAGATTCAGTCCCGGTCCTACATTATTAATTGTAGTAAGCACTCCGGTAAATGAAGTAGTAAAATCAAAGTTATTGATCGAGATCAGAAGCACGGATACGATCAGGATTAGTATATACGCAATAAAGTACACATATACCCCCCGCATCGTCTCTTCTTTCACTTTTTTCCCATTTACTTTTACGATATTGACTGCTTTCGGATGGATCATAGTTTTCAGCTCCCGCCGGATGCTTTTTGCCAGGATCAGAAGTCTTGATACTTTGATACCACCGCCTGTTGAACCGGCAGAAGCACCGATTACCATCACAAGAAGCAGAACACATTTGGAAAGTTCCGGCCACTTGTTGAAATCTGCCGTCACAAATCCAGTTGTCGTGATCACGGATGCCACCTGGAACACTGCATAGCGGAATGCCTTTAAAAGGGAATGATAACCTCCGGCGATATTGCAGGTGATCACAACGGTTGCTCCTGCAATGATTCCCAGGTAAGCCCGCAGCTCCTCATTCTTAAATACACTCTTAAAATCTTTCAGAAGCAGAAAGAAATACAGGTTAAAATTGATACCAAACAGGATCATAAATACGGTGATCACACCATCAATATAGGCACTGTTGAAGTGTGCCACACTTGCATTGTAGCTGGAAAATCCTCCGGTACCGGCAGTACTGAATGCATGTGTCACTGCATCAAACAGGTTCATCCCTCCTGCCAGAAGAAAAACTACCTCAATTGCAGTCAGTGCAAAATACATTCCATACAGGATCCTTGCGGTTCCTCTTGCCTTTGGAACCAGTTTATCCGCCTCTGGTCCCGGAACTTCCGCACGCATCAGATGCATGGAATTCTTCTCATCCAGAGAGGTAAGTACCATAACAAATACCAGCACTCCCATTCCACCAACCCAGTGTGTCAGGGAACGCCAGAAAAGAATTCCTTTCGGAAGTCCTTCAATCTCAGTCAGGATCGTAGAACCTGTCGTCGTAAATCCAGATACTGTTTCAAACAAAGCATCCACATAGCTTGGAATACTTTTACTGAGTACAAATGGAAGTGCACCTGCAAGTGACCAGAAAATCCAGGCCGTTGCAACAATGATCAGGCCATCTTTGGCATAAATCGTCATGTTCTCCGGGCATTTTCTGCCAAACAGCAGATAAATTGCCGTCAGGATTGCAGCTGTAATCAGAAAATAAACCGATGTATGCTCGCCATAAATAATGCCAACCATCATTGGAAGCAGCATCAGCAGTCCCTCTGCTCCCATCATCTTGCTGATGATATAGCGTATCATTTTCACATTCATTTCTTTTCACCCCTATTGCTCAGCCAGAATATCTGTGATATCCTGAACCTTCTTCTGGGTTGTAACGATTACAACACTGTCGCCCACCTGAATGGATTCATCCCCGTCCGGAATAATGATCTGCCGTTTTCTTCCGATACATGCGATCAGATTGTTCGGCTTCAGTTCCAGATCCTTAAACGGGATATCTGTATATTCTGTTTTTTCTTTGATAATAAATTCCAGTGCTTCTACTCTTCCGCCAACCAGCTGATACATAGATTCAACATTGACATTCTTGAGAGAATTCTGGCGAGCACGCACATAACTCATGATCGCATCTGCTGTTGCAGTCTTTGCCGATACGATCAGATCGATTCCAAGTTCCTCGACAAGCTGGGCACGTCCGTCTTCGTTGACCTTTGCCACGATTTTGTCCACACCTTTTGTCTTTGCAAAAAGTGCAAGGATAATATTCTCCTCATCCATACCGGTCAGGCTGACCAGGGCATCTGCCTGTTCAATTCCTTCTTCGATCAGAAGATCATGGTCTGCAGCATTCCCACAAATGATCGTCGCTTTCGGAAGCTGATCGCAGAGATCTTCGCATTTCTTCCAGTCCTGCTCAATGATCTTCACCTGCATACCAAGTCCTAAAAGCTGTTTTGCCAGATAATATCCGACTTTTCCACCACCACAGATCAGAATATTCTTCGGCTCTTTCCGCTTTCCGATCAGATGGAAAAATTCTTCAATATATTTGTGGGATGCAACGATATGAAGCCGGTCTCCATCATGGATGACAAAATCACCATTCGGGATGATCACTTCCGATCCACGTCTTACAGCACATACCAGAACTTTGATCTGGAACTTGCGGTAAAGCTCGGCAAGCGATACTCCGCCCAGATGGCTTCTTTCTTTGACAATGAATTCTACCATCTCGACTTTTCCCTTCATAAAAGTCTCTACCTTCGCAGTATCCGGAAGAAGGATCGATCTGGAAATCTCAAATGCTGCCGCAAGTTCAGGGTTGACAGCCATACTCAGTCTTAAATCCTCTTTCAAAAGATCGATCTGCTGATAATAGATCGGATTCCTTACACGGGCGATCGTGTGTTTTGCCCCAAGTCTCTTTGCGAGCAGGCAGCTCAGCATATTCAGTTCGTCTGTCGATGCACATGCCACAACAAGATCAGCGCCCGGCACTCCTGCTTCTTTCTGCACTTTCGCATCTGCGCCATCTCCGGTAATGCAGAGAATGTCAAGCTGATTCAGTGCTTCTTTTAATTTTCCCTCATTCTGGTCGATCAAAACCACATCGTAATTTTCTTCGGATAACTGTATGGTCAGTTTATGACCAACCTTCCCGTCCCCAATAATTACAATTTTCATTTTTCTTTTCCTCTACTTTTTCTCTTAATACTAAACTTTTAATACTAAAATTGTATAAAATACCAATGGGACAGCCGAAGCTGTCACCATCATAATATGTATACCACTTTTAGTACGAAAGTACAATAGAAAAAACCGGGATTTTCTCCCGGCTTTTCCTTATTCTTATTCTTCGGCTGCACGCTTTTCAATTTCTTTTTCCTGTACATCTGCCGGAGCCTGTTCATAACGGGCAAATTCATATGAATAACTTCCTCGTCCGCCTGTCATAGAACGAAGTGTTGTGCAATATCCAAACATGCCTGTCATCGGTACATCCGCTTCAATTACCTGATATCCGCTTGACTGTGGATTCATTCCAAGAACACGCCCACGTCTCTTGTTCAGATCTCCCATAACGTCTCCGGTATAATCATCCGGAACAGTTACTTTCACAGATGCGATCGGTTCAAGAAGAACCGGTCCTGCTTCCATAAATCCTTTCTTAAATGCCTGGATCGTCGCAGTCTTAAATGCCATTTCAGAAGAATCTACCGGATGGTAAGATCCATCATACAGGGTTGCTTTCACACCAACTACCGGATATCCGGCAAGAGGTCCTTTTAATACAGATTCCTGCAATCCTTTTTCAACCGCCGGGAAGTAGTTCTTCGGAACAGCACCTCCGACTACTTCTTCCTGGAATACATACGGTGTATCCAGATCTCCGGATGGTTCAAAACGCATCTTAACATGTCCATACTGTCCATGTCCTCCGGACTGTTTCTTATACTTGGTATCTACATCTGAGTTCTTGCGGATCGTCTCACGGAACGCAACTTTTGGTGTCTCCAGTCTGATTCCGACTTTGTAACGCTCTGCCAGCTTGCTTGCTGTCACTTCCAGATGCTGGTCGCCCATTCCATAAATCAGTGACTGGCGATTCTCACTGTCATTTACCACTTTCAGTGTCACATCCTCTGCCATCATCTTCGCAAGAGCCTGTGATACCTTGTCCTCATCACCTTTGTTATTCACTACATACTTCATATATGTATACGGTTTGGAGTATTCGGTCCTTCCATAAGATACCGGTGTATTTCTTGTTGAAAGGGTATCCCCTGTCTTTGTACTTGTCAGTTTTGCAATCGCTCCGATATCACCTGCAAACAGTTCCGGAACTTCTACCGGTTTGTTGCCGGATAAGGTGTATATCTTACCGATCTTTGCTTCTGCATCCGACTCCGGATTGTAAAGGACATCATCTCCCTTTAATACACCGGAGCATACTTTTACGAAGGAATATTTTCCGATAAACGGATCTACCATGGTCTTGAATACATATGCGGTCTTTGCGGCTGCAAAATCATGATGTGCTTCAAAGATCTCATTGGTCTTACGGTTGATACCTACGCATTCGCGATATTCCGGACTTGGGAAAAATCTTACGATATCAGACAGTAAGTTTGCAACACCCTGTGCCTGAACATTGGATCCCATTGCTACCGGAACGATATCTCCGTCCATAACTTCTGTTCTCATGGCAGAGCGGATCTCTTCAACCGAGAATTCATCTCCCTCAAAATAACGTTCCATAAATGCTTCACTGGTCTCTGCCACTGCTTCAAGAAGCTTCTCTCTGTAAATCTGCAGATTCGGCAGACAATAATCCGGAATCTCGCACTCTTCTCTCTGTCCAAGTCCGGTGTATCTTCTACCTGCATTCTTGATAACGTTGACATAACCTACTAATTTCTCGTTCTCACGGATCGGCTGGAAATGTGGTGCGATCACTTTACCGTATCTTGCGGTCAGATCTTCAACGACCTGACGGAAGCTGGCATCATCCACATCCATCTCAGTAACATAGATCATACGCGGAAGATTATACTTATCACAGAGCTCCCATGCTTTCTCGGTTCCTACCTGCACACCGGCTTTTCCGGAAACAACGATAACAGCTGCATCGGCTGCGCTGACTGCTTCTTCCACTTCTCCGACAAAATCAAAATATCCAGGTGTATCAAGGATATTGATCTTTGCTTTTTCCCATTCAATCGGAATCAGACTTGTGCTAAGTGAGAATTTACGTTTCTGTTCTTCTTTATCAAAATCACTGATCGTATTGCCGTTCTCAACAGATCCCATACGATTTGTTGCTCCAGATACATAAGCCATCGCTTCTGCCAGACTGGTCTTTCCGCTTCCCCCATGTCCTAAAAGGACCACGTTTCTAATTTCATCCGTTCTGTAAACCTTCATGCTTGCTGCCTCCTTGTTAAAGTTTCTCATGGGTATATTGTACTAAACTTTCTATAAAAACACAACTATTTTATAGAATTTCAACAAAAACTTTCACTTTTACACTTTAAAGTATTGCTTTATTGACAGATAGCCTGTTTTCCTATATTATGAAAGGTAGACTATCACGAAAGGACGAAAGATTATGAAACAGAAAAAAATCGGATTTATCGGACTCGGACTCATTGGGGGCTCTATTGCAAAGGCGATCCGGCGATATTATCCGGATTATGAGATTGTCGCTTTCGACAAGAATAGAGAAACTCTGGCACTTGCCACACAGGAATCCATCATCAATGTGGCCTGTACCTCGATCGATGATAATTTCCGCGGCTGCAACTACATCTTCTTATGTGCTCCGGTTGCTTTCAATACTGCATATTTAAAGCAGATGATGCCTTACCTGCATGATGATATGATCCTGACCGACGTTGGAAGTGTCAAGACTCCGATCCATGACGAAATCATCCGGCTGGGACTGGAGGATTACTTTATCGGAGGACACCCGATGGCCGGTTCCGAAAAGAGTGGTTTTGCCAATTCCAAACCAATCCTGATCGAGAACGCCTACTTTGTTCTCACCCCTTCCGCCAAAGTAGCGAAGAAAAAGGTTGATGCATACGCATCCTTCGTAGAATCCTTGCGTGCACTTCCGATCGTACTGGATTATCATGAACACGACATCGTCACCGGCACGATCAGCCACCTGCCACATATCATTGCCGCAAGTCTGGTCAACTTTGTCAGAGACACCGACACTAAGGATGAGCTGATGAAAACCCTCGCCGCCGGCGGATTCAAGGACATTACGCGAATCGCCTCTTCTTCACCGACCATGTGGGAACATATCTGTGCACAGAATCAGAGTAATATTTCCCAGATCCTTGGAGATTATATCGAAACATTAAATGAAGCGAAAAAGCTGGTTGATGCCGGCGACTCCCAGGGAATCTACGACATGTTCGACCATTCCCGGAACTACCGCAATTCCATGCCAAACGGTTCTGCCGGTCCGATCAAGCGTGCATTCGAAATCTACTGTGACATTCCGGATGAAGCCGGTGTGATCGCCACCATCGCGACCATCCTCGCTTCTAATGCACTCAGCATTAAGAACATCGGAATCGTCCACAACCGTGAATTTGAAGAAGGCGTACTCCGCATCGAATTCTACGACAGCATCTCCTGCGAGAAGGCAGTAGCCCTTTTGCAGAAGCATCGTTATATTGTTTATGAGCGTTAATAATTAAATGCAAGACAGTCAAAAAACTCTTTTCAGGACTTTGTGTAAATTGACCACAATGTCTGAAAATAGAATTTTTACGAATGAGAGGTTACTATATTATGCAAATCCAACCTGTTAAACAGCTTCGCGGGGAAGTATCTGTTCCCGGCGATAAATCCATCTCCCACCGTTCCATTATGTTCGGTGCACTGGCAAAAGGAACTACTGAGATCACACATTTTCTTCACGGTGCCGACTGCCTCTCTACCATTGGCTGTTTCCGTGCCATGGGAATCGATATCGAAGACACACCTGAGCGTATCCTGGTTCACGGCAAAGGTCTTCACGGACTTTCCGAACCTTCTTCTGTTTTAGATGTAGGGAACAGCGGAACCACCACAAGACTGATTTCCGGTATTCTTTCCGGTCAGCCATTTGCCACCACTCTTTCCGGCGATGCTTCCCTGAACTCCCGCCCGATGAAGCGGATCATGGAACCCCTTGGAATGATGGGTGCTGATATTTTAAGCCAGAATGGGAACGGGTGTGCACCACTTCTGATCAACAGCCATCTTCTTGCCGGTCAGAATCCATCCCTGCACGCAATCCACTATCACTCAAAAGTAGCTTCTGCCCAGGTTAAATCTTCCGTACTCCTGGCAGGACTTTATGCAGACGGATTAACCCAGGTTACAGAACCTGTTCTTTCCCGTAATCATACAGAACTGATGCTGAATGGGTTCGGTGCAAACGTGCAGACAGAGGTACATTCTGATGGCAGTGCAACTGCATCTATTCTCCCATGTGAGGAATTATACGGACAGAAGATCCAGGTTCCCGGAGATATTTCTTCTGCTGCTTACTTCATCGCTGCTGCCCTTCTGGTTCCGGATTCTGAACTTCTGATAAAGAATGTAGGTACTAACCCGACCCGTGCCGGAATCCTTGAAGTATGCAGGGCAATGGGGGCTGACATTACCTATTTAAATAAAAATTGTGACAGTGGTGAACCAACTGCCGATCTTCTTGTACGTACAAGCACTCTTCACGGAACCACCGTAGAAGGTGCAATCATCCCGACACTGATCGATGAAATTCCGATGATTGCAGTGATGGCTGCTTTCGCCGAAGGAACTACGATCATCAGGGATGCTGCCGAATTGAAGGTCAAAGAGACTGACCGTATCAAAACAACTACAGAAGGACTTCTTGCCATGGGCGTTGATGTAACACCAACCGACGACGGTATGATCATCCGTGGCGGTAATCCGGTTCATGGAGGACAGATCAACAGTTATCTGGATCACCGGATCGCAATGGCCTTTTCCATCGCAGCCCTTGCCGCCGAGGGAAATACAGAAATCCAGGATGGTCAGTGTGTAGATGTATCTTATCCTTCATTCTTTACGGAACTTCATTCCCTTTCCCTGTAATTTCAGGCAAAAACATAAGAACAAAAAAGAAAGCCGCACACTACATAGGTAGTGTACAGCTTTCTTTTTTATGCGCCCTGTCCCTGTTTCTCTAATCCGTGAATCCAGTCTGTCTTAAGAAACAGAATCAAAAATATCACCGAACTGATAAACCAGGTAAGTGGATATGCCCAGTAGATTACATTGATCACCGGAATAATCCTGATAACAATACTAATATAGGTTACCCGGACTCCGCACCATACAATCATCATAACAAACATCGGAACAATACTTCTTCCCGCCCCTCTCTGAATTGCTGCCATACAATGTGAGAACGCAAGCAGACAATAGAAAAGAGCGATCGTATGTGCCTCTGCAATCCCATATTCAATTGCTTTTTGATCTCCTCCAAACGCAGCGATCAGGTATGGTGAAAAGAAAAAAACTGCTATTCCGATCACCTCTGCTATCCCGATTCCACAAACGGTTCCAAACAATGCCCCTTTTTTTGCCCGGTCATACTCTTTTGCTCCCAGATTCTGTCCGATAAACGTCGTGAGTGCCTGTGAGAAGCAGGTAACCGGAATAAATCCAAATCCTTCAATTTTGGAATATGACCCACACCCGGCCATTGCCAGAGCCCCAAACTGATTAATATTCGACTGTACAAATACATTTGCAACCGCAATAATGGAATTCTGGATTCCTGCCGGTATTCCGTTTACCACAATCAACCGCAGCATATTCCCATCCATCCGCAGTTCACGAAAAGATAACCGGAACGCCTCTGGTTCCCTGCGCAGTTTTCTGATGCACAGAACCGCACTTAATATCTGTGAAACAATCGTTGCAAAAGCTGCTGCACCTACACCAAATCCTAAACCTCCGATCAGCACCAGATCCAGAATCACATTCAGACACGCTGAAATGATCAGATAGATAACCGGACTCTTACTGTCACCAAGCGACTGCAAAATCCCCATTCCAAAGTTATAAATTACAAATCCAAGTGAACCTGCAAAATACACCCTGAAATAAACCAGTGATTTCGGCAGTACCTCTTCCGGCGTACCTATCAGTTTTAAAATCTGCGGTGCAAGGATCAACGCAGCAACCGTAAGAAAGATTCCACATACGCCTCCAAATGCCAGTGCCGTATGGATTGCTTTTTTCAGCTTCCCATATTCTCTGGCTCCAAAATACCTCGCAATGACAACACCGGCTCCCACGCCAATTCCCCCAAAGAATCCTACCATCAGGAATATCAGATTTCCTGATGAACTGACAGCTGCAAGTGCATTATTCCCAAGAAAATTCCCCACGATCAGCGAATCCGCCACATTATACAACTGCTGGAATAAATTCCCCCATAGAAGCGGAATCGCAAACATAATAATCTTTTTGGGAATAGATCCCGTTGTCAGTAGATTTGCGTTTGATGTTTCCCCCATAATTACCCTTCTCCTTCTATAATATTTTAAGTCTATTATACTCCAGATACGGTTAATTCACCAGCAAATATATCGGAAGCAATAAATGCTCCTTTTTCGGTTAATAAAGTAGAATATGCATCCGAAATTCCTTCTATTGTCTTCAGCATATCAAAGAAATTTCCTGCCACTGTAATCTGGTTTACTCCACGGATTTCTTTTCCGTCTTCAAGCAGATATCCTTTTGAAATCAATGAAAAATCGCCACTTACTGTATTTGCACCAGCAAACATTCCATCACAGCTGACAATATAAAGACCATTTCCCATATTTTGCTTAAGATTTTTAAGTGACATTTCTTTTCCTGTCAGTTTCAAATTTGTCACGCCAATTGACGACGTTGTCCGGCAGTCAGACTTAAATCCATTACCAGTTGACTTACGCTGATCTTTCTGAGCCTCTGCACAATTATAGAGATATTCCTGCAGTACTCCCCTGTCAATCAGATTTTTTCTGGATGTCACCACACCTTCATCATCAAAACTCCGGTTATTCACACCACCGGAAAGCTGCGGGTCTTCCACAAGCATGATATGGTCTGCTGCAACCAAAGTTCCCCTTTTCCCTTCCATTTTACTAAGTCCCTGATGTACCTGCTCAGCACTAAACGAGCCAATATACATACTCAGCATTTCATTGATAACACCCGCACTTAAAATGACCGGATACTTTCCTGTTTCTACCGGTCCCGCCTCCAGCATCCGCACCGCATTTTCTGCTGCCTTCCCAACTGGTTTTTCCAGTTCATGCGGTTCTATATATTCTTTGCAGATTCCACTATATGCACTTTGTACTTTTCCGTCTTTTTTTGCCTGTGCCTGACATCCTGCCGACATATTGCGTACAGAGTCTTCCATCCGCACACCGGAATCATTCTGAATCACAATCTTTTTCAGTGTTTCACCAAAATAGATTGTATCTAGTTTTTCCAGTTCCGGAAATGCCTGTTTGATTTCTTTTTCTGCAACAGTCATCTGCTCTTCCATTTTTTGAATATCATACTCTTTTTCGTTTTTTGAGCATTCCAGTGTCTGCAGCTGAAGCGGAACGAATACTTTTTCTATTGCTTCCGCATTTTCACAGATAATTTTCATTTCTCTTTCAAACTGCTCTTCCGAAAAATCTTCTATATAAACAGATCCTTCTTTTCCCTGATAATCACCGCGCACATAGCATGCCTGTGTTTTACAAAGCTGCCTGTCCTGCACTTTTCCCTGATAAACTTCCAGGGATGATTTCTGCATTTCTTCTGTATAAAACTCCAGATTTTTAATTCCCTTTTCGTGGGCTGCTGCTGTAAATTCTCTGATAAAATTTTCTATCATCTACTCAATCCCTCCCACCGTCATATTACAGACACGAATCGTAGGCTGACCTGCTCCGATATAAAGAGCTCCGCTGGATGCATAGCAAAATCCCTGTCTCAGGTCAAAATCATCTGCTACCATATCTACTGCTTTCAAAATAGTTCCACCATTTCCGATTAAGGTTACACCCCTTACCGGTTCAGCCAGTCTGCCATTACGGATCATATAACATTCTGACGCATTAAAATTAAAATCTCCGGTTGCCGGATCCACTGACCCTCCGTTGATTGATTTTACATAGAGTCCTTTTTCTGTCGAAGTAATGATTTCTTCCGGTGTATTTTTTCCCGGTGCAATATATGTATTTGTCATTCGTGCTACCGGATAATGCCTGTAATCCTGACGTCTTGCAGAACCTGTCGGCTTTAATCCTGCGCGAAGACCATCCAGTTTATCTACCATATAACTTTTCAGAATTCCATTTTCAATCAGAACATTTTTCTGTGTCGGAGTCCCTTCATCATCTACATGAAGAGAACCCCATTCTCCTGCAATGGATCCATCATCGACCAGTGTCACTACATCTGATGCCACTTTTTTTCCGAGCATTCCACAGAATTCTGATGATCCTCTGGCAATTACCGTGGATTCCAGACTGTGACCACATGCCTCATGGAACAAAAGACCTCCAAATCCATTTGCCACAACGACTGGCATCTGACCACCCCGGCATGGTTTTGCATGTAAAATTACTTTTGCCGCCCGCGCCGCTTCTCTTGCCGCTGCTTCCACATCAATCTGATTATAATACTCATGTCCCCTCATTGCTCCAGGTCCATAATATCCACTCTGCACATCTGTTCCGTTCTGCGCATATGCAGAAATATACAGCCGCGTCTTTACACGGGTGTCCTGCACATACACACCTTCTGTATTCGCAATCTGAACCGTCTGTTCCATATCTGTCAGTTTTACCCTCATTCTGACAATTTCATCCTGTGCCATCCCCGCCGCAACCGCTTGGCGTGCCGGTGTAATTCTTTCTTTCAGTGGCACATCCGATACAACAACTGTCTCTGGTACCATTGTATAAATTTTTTTATCCTGCAGTTTCTGACGCGCCATGCAATCTCCTTTCATGGTCTTCGTTAAATCTGTGACCAGCTGGAAAACAGCTGCTTCTGAACGGTCATTCGTGTAGGCATAATATCTCGTCTTATCTTTAAAAAGACGGATTCCCACCCCGCATTCTCTCGCATTCTGACACTGTTCAATTTCATCCTGCGTAATCTGGGTTTCCTGCTGGATCCGTTCTTCTTCAAATACTTCCGCAAAGTCAGCGCCTTTTTCACTTGCCCGATCTAATACTTTTTCTATCATATCCTGTGAGAGCATTTTCATCCTCCTCTATTCTATTCCTCATTGCAATGATGACATGCCACAAAATGCCCTTCCTTAACTTCCCGCAGTTTTGGAATCTCCTGTGCACAAACTTCTGTTGCATATGGACATCTGGTTCTGAACTTGCATCCACTTGGTGCGTGAATCGGACTTGGTACTTCTCCCTTGATTTCAATCCGCTTCTTCTCACCATCTATCTCCGGATCTGCGACCGGAATTGCAGACATTAGTACCTTCGTATACGGGTGCCTCGGATTTTCAAATATCTCCTTGCTTTTCGTCAGTTCTACCAAACTACCAAGATACATGACCCCAACTCTATCCGAAATATGTCTTACCATCGATAAATCGTGGGAAATAAACAGATATGTCAATCCCCGTTCTCTTTGCAGTTTGATCAGTAGATTAACAACCTGTGCCTGAATAGATACATCCAATGCCGAAATCGGCTCATCACACACAATAAAATCCGGATTAACCGCTAACGCACGCGCTATTCCGATTCTCTGTCTTTGTCCTCCGGAAAGCTCATGGGCAAAGCGATTCGCAAAATCTTCTTTCATCCCGACACTATTCAGGAGTTCTGCAATCTTGGCGTCTTTCTCTTTTGCAGTATAATTTGTATGAACATCCATACCCTCTGCAATAATCTCGCCAATTGTCATTCTTGGATCCAATGAAGAATATGGATCCTGAAAAATAATCTGTGCGCGCTTTTTAAACTCCAGTAACTCTTTTCCTCTCATTTTACTGACATCTTTTCCATCAAAAAGAACCTGTCCGGAAGTAGCATCATAAAGCCTCAGTATTGTTCTGCCGCAAGTAGTTTTTCCACATCCCGATTCTCCTACCAGCCCCAGCGTTTCACCTTTATTTATATACAGATTTACATGGTCAACTGCTTTTAATGTATTCCCTTTTCCCACTTTAAAAAATTTACATAAATCTTTTACTTCAATTAATCTATCATTCATCAGCATTTCCGCCTTTTCTGTCATAATATGATGTTACTTTCGGTGCATTTGGATGCTGAAGCCAGCAGGACGCACTATGTTTTCCATCCACCAAAGTCTCTTCCGGCATTGCCTCTTTACAAATTTGCATGCAATACTCACATCGGGCAGCAAACGGACAGTGGTTCATTTCCAGTATCAAATCCGGAGGTGTGCCCTTTAAAGCATACAAATCTTCTTTATTTTCAGAATCCAGTCTTGGAACTGATGATAATAATGCCCAGGTATATGGATGCTTTGCATTATAAAAAATCTCTTTTGCTGTTCCTCTTTCAATAACTTGTCCGGCATACATTACTTGAATACGATCCGCAAAATTTGCAACAACTCCAAGGTCATGTGTTACAAGAATGATTGCTGTATTTAACTTCTTTTTCAGTTCCCCAAGAAGTTCCATAATTTGTGCCTGTATCGTTACATCCAAAGCGGTTGTTGGCTCATCTGCAATCAAAAGTGCCGGATTGCAGGCAAGAGCAATTGCAATCATAACTCTCTGTCTCATTCCTCCGGAAAGCTGATGCGGATATGCATCGATTCTCTTTTCTGCATCCGGTATCTTGACAAGTTTCAGCATATTAACCGCTTCTTTTTTTGCTTCATCTTTCTTCATATTCCGATGGAGGATTAACCCCTCCATAATCTGTTTTCCTATTGTCATTGTAGGATTTAACGAAGTCATCGGATCCTGAAAGATCATGCTTACTTCATTTCCTCTGTAAGCCTGCAATTCTTTCTTTTTCATCTTCATAACATCTTTATCCTGATAAATAACTTTCGACTCTGGTTTAATCTCCGCAAAAGGAGGCTGTAAAAGACGCATAATTGCTTTTGCTGTTACAGTCTTTCCACAACCAGACTCTCCAACAAACGCCAGAGTCTCTCCTTCTTTTAACTCAAAGCTTACTCCTCTGACTGCTTTTACTTCCCCTGCATAAGTATGGAATGAAACTCTTAAATCCTGTACATCTAATATCTTACCGTTTTCCATTTAATTCTACCTACTTTCTAAGTTTTGGATCCAGGGCGTCTCTGAGGCCATCACCAAGAAGCGTAAAGCAAAGCATGGTAAGTGCAATCATAAATGCCGGGAAAAACAACTGATACGGATAAAATGTAAACTGTGCTTGCGCTGCCGATGCAAGTGCACCCCAACTGGTCTTTGGCGGTTGAATTCCAAGTCCGATATAACTAAGAAATGCCTCTGAAAAAATATAGCCCGGGATATCAAATGTAATTGATACGATCACCGTACTAAGTGTATTCGGAATCATATGTCTTGTTATAATCTTCCATGGTTTAACCCCTAAAGCTTTCGCTGCTAAAATGTATTCTTCATTTTTTATTGATAACATCTGTGCGCGCACAAATCTTGCCATACCGCACCATCCGGTGACCGTCATTGCCAAAATCAAAGTTCCCATACCCTTACTCTGCAAAACAATAGACAGAACAATCACAACAATCAGGTATGGTACACTAATCAGTATTTCAACAATTCGCATCATGACATCATCCACAACTCCGCCAAAATATGCTGCAATTCCACCATAAATGCAACCAATGACTGCAGATATCAACGCACCTGCCACACCTATGATCAGCGATACACGTCCACTGATCCAAACTCTCGCAAACATGTCTCTTCCAAGTTTATCCGTTCCAAACCAGTGCTTTGCATTTGGAAACTGATTTCTTGCAGCCTTATCAACTTCTTCATATGCATATCCACTAAGCTTCGGTCCTATAATTACCATAATGACAATTGCAATAAGAATAAAAAGTGCAAGAGTCGCTACCTTATTCTGTCGAAGTCTTCTCCATGCATCCTGAAAATATCCGATTCGCGGTCTGGCTGTTTCTTCTACTGCATTTTCTTCCAGCCCAATAACCTGAAATTTCTCTTTTGCTATACTCTGCATATTTGCACCTCCTGTTTAATCACCTGATGATACTCTGATACGTGGATCAAGTATCATGTACGCAAAGTCAACAACCAGCTGCATAATGATAAATAACGCCGCATAAAAAACGGTAGTTCCCATGATCATTGTATAATCGTTATTATTAATTGATGAGACATAGTAAAATCCGATTCCAGGAATTGAAAACATTTTTTCAGTAACAAAGGCTCCGGTAAACACTCCAACCACACTGCTTGAAAAAATCGTCACTGCAGGAAGTAATGAATTTCGGAGAACATGCTTTAAAATAACAGCTCTTTCACTCAGTCCTTTTGCTCTTGCCGTCAGAACATAATCCTGTCCTAATGTATCAAGCATACTTGATTTAATATAACGAGCATAGGTCGCAACTGATCCAAACCCCATAACAATAACCGGTAAGACCATATTCGATGGTTTTCCCCAACCAGACGCCGGAAGCCATCCAAGCTTTACTGCGAATACATACTGCATTAAAGATGCCAGAACAAATACCGGTATCGTTGCTCCTAATATTGCAATAAACATTACAATATAATCCGGCCATCTGTTCTTTTTAAGTGCTGCAATAATTCCAAGTACTACTCCGATCAATGTTCCGATTATCAGAGCAGTTCCTCCAACCATTCCCGATATCGGCGAGGTTCGTGCAATCTCTCCTGTCACCGAACGTCCCGCATAAAGAATACTTTCTCCTAAATCAAAATGTACAAGTCCTTTCATATACATAAGATATTGGGTGAACAATGGCTGATCCAATCCGTATTTTGCATAATAATTTGCCTTCGTCTGCTCTGGCAGGGTTCTCGCCATACTTGCAAGCGGATCTCCAGGAATACTTCTCATTAGAAAAAACGTAATTGTCGCCACAGCAAACAGCGTAATAATCATATAACATATTCTTTTTATCGTATATTTAAACACACTGTATCCTCCTCTTAATTTTCGCCGCTTTTCTTAGTAAAAAGGCAGGAAACACATCCTGCAATTTCCTGCCTTTTTCTATCTTTTTATCTTCCAGATGTATAAACGTTCTTCCATCCCGGATGTGCAAAATACAACTGATCTTCTCCGTAATCTACATATTTAGAATGTACATACGACTTTGAAAACTGATGACTTACACTCGTTGCCAATGGACAAGTTACATAATCTTCAATAAAAATACGCTCTGCTTTCACATAATCATCCATACGTTTTGTTTCATCCATTTCGATGGAACCTGCTTTACTAAGCTGATCATATTCCTCATTTGACCATCCGGTGTAAATCTGGTTAAAGTCTGTCATATTGACACTCAGCATATCATACGGATCATTGTAATAAGCACCCCATGACATAAACCCAATCTGGTATTTACCATTAGTCAGATTATCTTCAAAAATTCCCCATTCACTGAAATCAATTTTAAGATTGATTCCAAGTGTTTCTTTGTACATCTGCTGTAAATACTCTCCAAAAGTATGGAACCAATCTGATGTTCCTGCAAGTGAATAAGTAACATCCAGTTTGGATGGATCATCCCCAAGACCAAGCTCTTTCATTCCTTCTATCAGAATATCTTTTGGTGTCTTTCCACTCTTATCAAGATCACTCTTCAAATCTTTTAACGGATCTCCAGCTTCTTCACGAAGGCTCTTCTCACCAACTGTAAGTGCCGGAGCGATCCATCCGTAAAGAGGTTCTCTCATTCCGCTAAATCCCATGTCATTCATATCATCATGATCAACTGCAAGTGTAAATGCTTCTCTGATTTTCTTATTTGAAAAGATTTTATCTTTTGTATTATAGAATTGGAAAGTAATATTTCCCCCTGAAGTCTTTGTGTAGGTATTATTGTCATCGCTTTCATATTTCTGAAGATCTTCCTGGGAACTTGCACTGATAAAATCAATCTGTCCGCTGTCATATGCATTTGTAATTGCACTCGTGTCTGAAATAATCTGATAATTCACAGCACCAAGATCTACATTCTCTTTGTCCCAGTATTCATCATTTTTTGCAAGTTTGATCGAACTGTTATGCGTCCATTCATCCACTGTAAACGGTCCGTTATATACCATCTTATCTGCATCTGTTCCATACTGATCGCCATATTTTTCTACAATATCCTCTCTCTGCGGATAAAAGATACTTGCATCTGTACTTTCCAAAAAACTTGGCATTGGATTAGTCAGGGTGATTTCCAGCGTGTACTCGTCAACTGCCTTTACCCCCAGCTGATCCGGGTTCATTTCACCACTGCTGATTGCATCATAATTCAATATAGGTGTAACAAAATATGAATTCGGACATCCTGTTGCAGGATCTGCACTTCTCTGTAATGAATATACATACTGATCTGCCGTTACCGGTTCCCCGTCACTCCACTTTCTGTCTTTTCCAATATGGAACGTCCACACTTTTCCATCATCACTTTTTTCCCAGGTTTCCGCATCTCCCGGCATGATCTTATACTCGCCATCACGTTCCTCAATGCGGATCAGACCTTCCATTGTGCTGATCAATATCTCACTGGAATAAGTATCTGACCGAAGACTTGGATCCAATGTTGTTGGTTCTGAAACCATATACGTGTTAATGTACTGTTCTTCATCTTTTTCTCCGCTGCTGGCTTTCTTGCTGTCAGTTTTTCCACCTCCACCACAAGCCGCAAGTGACAGTACCATTGCACTGCTTAGTACAAGTGCTATCATTCTCTTTTTCATTATTGTTACCTCCTTTTTTCTTGATTCATCTCTTTTCCGTATGAATCCTATTTCTTTTATCTATTGCTAATTATAGCATATACTATAATTCTTTGCTATAAATTTTTAAAAAATGTGCATTTTTATCAAAAATGCACATTTCACTTTAAAGCATATATTAAATTAATAGTTTTTTCTTGTGTTTATCGTGAAAACTTCACAAAATTCAAATCAACCTGCAAAACTCTTTTTTTGATGTTGATTCCACTTTTATTTTTATCGCTGAAGTCAACAAATTTGCCAGTGCCATAGGTGCCGACAATGTATTAAGTGCAAGTCGCGTTGTACTGCCGACAAGAATAAGTTCATCTGCATAAAGTGCAATATCCGTTTCTTTTGAATCAGTGATCAGTATAATTTTTGCTTTATTTTTCTTAGCATACTCCACAACTTTCTGGGTCATAAAATAATAGTCAGGAAACGAAATTGCAAGAATTAATGTTTTTTTATCGATCATTGGCAGCACAGAATAGACATTTTCATTCAACTCCGTATTCACTTTTATTGTTGGAATCCGGACTCCTGCGAGGGCGGAACTGATACTTTCTCCGATAAGATAAGAAATTCCTCTGCCACAGATAATAATTTTAGAATATTGCAAAAAATAATCTGCTAATTCAAACATTCTCCTGATATCAAGACTTTTGATAAATTCATCCATCAACAATTTTTCTTCATTACAGATTTCCTGAAGCAGTGTCTCTTTTTCATCTAATTCATACTTCGGTATATTAGTATTATAATAATCATTGTCTTCGCAAAATTCTACTCTTCCCCGATTAATGTATTTGCGAAATTCATACTTTACCTCATTGAAACTTTCGTACCCTAATGCTTTGCACATATTCAGGATCGTAATTTCTGTAATTTCTACTTCATGACTAAGGTCACGCAAGGTTATAAATGCCATGTTCTCCGCATGTGACACCATGTAATCAGCAATTTGTTTTTGCTTTCTTGTCATTTTCGGATAAGTATCTTCAATCCTTTTTAATATCTCCATTTTTCATCCTCTTTCATCAATTATTCTAATTATTATAACCTTTTTTTTATTATTCTGCAATCGATATTGCTTTTTCTAAACTTTTCCCTTAAAATATTAATGTATATACTATAATATTTTTTTGGGGGAATTTTCTATGCAAAATTATCTTGATTTTATCGGAAACGAACTGAAAGCTTTAACTTCTATTCCAAGCCCATCCGGTTATACCAAAGATGTGGCTGCATACCTGATGAAGACTTTATCAGATATGGGATATGAACCACAGCTTTCTAACAAAGGCAACGTATTCGTAACGATCGGCGGAGAGGGGAATCCGCTAGTACTTGCAGCACACGTTGATACCCTCGGTGCTATGGTGCGTTCTGTCAAAGCAAATGGAAGACTGCGTCCGACTACTCTCGGTGGACACCAGTGGAGTACCGCTGATGGGGAAAACTGCACGATCCACACACGCGACGGACGCGTTTATACCGGTGTGGTACTAAATACAGAACCTTCTGTTCATGTTGCAGATTCTGCTGTTGAGACAAAAGAAGAAAATATGGAAATCCTTCTGGACGAAAATGTGGACACTAAAGAAGGAACTCTCTCACTTGGCGTGCAGCCTGGAGATATCATCGCCATGGACCCGCGTACCCAGATCACACCGAGCGGTTATATCAAAAGCCGTTTCTTAGATGACAAGCTTTCTGCTGCCATCCTTCTCGGTCTGGCAAAATGCGTAAAAGATGAATCTCTTGCGCTTTCCCGCAAAGTTTCTCTTCTTTTCACTGTATATGAAGAAGTCGGACACGGCGGAAGTTTTGTTGCCGAAGATACAACAGAAATGATTTCTGTTGACATGGGCTGCGTCGGATCCGATCTCGGATGTACCGAACGCATGGTATCTATTTGCGCAAAAGATTCCGGCGGTCCTTACAACTACGACGTAACATCCGCTCTTGCCGAAACTGCAAAAGAAGAAGGATTGGATTATGCGATCGATGTGTATCCGCATTACGGTTCCGATGTAGAGGCAACTCTCCGGGCAGGATATGATATCCGTCACGGACTTGTCGGACCTGGCGTATATGCTTCTCATAACTATGAAAGATCTCATATGGATGGGGTAAAGAATACGCTTTTACTGTTGAAGAAGTATATTCAGAAATAGAAAGTATAAATAGCTAACGGTCAAAAATAAAACATCTGCGGTATGCATTCCGCAGATGTTTTATTTTTTTCAATATTAGTTATATTTTTCTTAAGTCCGGTAAATACAAGTGCCTCTTCTACCAGCGCCTTGTCTCTTTTTCTTATCTTGTCATGATCTGGATAATGGTCTTATCCGTCTCACGCATTCCCTTCTTTGCAAGCTCTCCGATATTACGAATCGTGTTTTCTACACCTTTTTCTACAAGTCCGTCTCCGCCATAGAACTGCTTTCCATTTTTCTGCATCTGAAGTCCCAGAAGCCCTGCTTCTACAGCTGATGCAATTTTTGCCGCGCAGCTTGCCTTCGCCCCATCACACACAACACCTGAGTTGATGGCAACTGCATTTACAATTACATGAGAAATCTCATATGCACGTCCACCATACAGATAACAGATTCCTGCACCTGCACCACATCCTGCACTGATCGCGCCGCAATATGCAGACAATCTTCCGATTCCTGTCTTCATATGGATTGTGATCAGATTTGACACAACCAGCGCGCGGAGCATCATCTCTTTTGAGACATTCAGCTCTTTTGCATAGACGATCACCGGAAGAGAAGTTGTCATTCCCTGGTTACCGCTTCCCGAATTGATGACAACCGGAAGTTCACATCCGTTCATTCTTGCATCCGATCCGGCCGCTGCCATCGCTTTCGCACGGTTATGTACACTGTTTCCATATGCTTCCATCAAAGTCTTTCCAATGGCAGCTCCCCAGTTTCCTGTCATGCCCTCTTCGGCAATTGCCCAGTTATAATCGATCTGTCTCTGCAGAACTTCCTCTACGTCTGCAACGTCTACGCAGTCTGCGAATTCAATGATCTTCTCCACAGTCAGAAGAGAACGGTCCGTCGCACAGCTGGATCCCTGCTCTTCATATGCTTTTTCTCTGATGATCTCATCATCTTTCTTTACACAGATCACATTGGTGTGAAAACCTGCGATCTCTACGTATCCGCTGTGTCCGCCTGCACATGCCTTGATCTGAATGTCGAAAATATATTCTTTATCGGATTCCCGGATTGTCATCGGCATGGTATCCAGCATCTTTTTCATTTCTACTTTCTGTTCCCCTGTGATCTCTTCCAGAATTTCCAGTTCTTTTTCCGGACATCCGGCTACAATCCCTGCACAGACTGCTGCACCGATTCCGCGAAGTCCTCCGGTGCACGGTACAACGACACTTTTTACATTCTTAATAATATTTGCACTGACATTTACTTCTACAGATTCCGGCTTTTCCCCAAGAGCCTGAACTGCAACTGCTGCCGCGTAAGCTACTGCGATCGGCTCTGTACATCCCATCGCCGGAAGCAGCTCTTCCTTTAAAATTTCCACATATTCATTGTATATTTTTTGTTCCATCTTTTATCTCCTCTGTCAGGTGACATCCCATTCATCTTTTTATTGTTCCCTGTTTATTTTATAGTATTCCTGCCTTTCCCACAAGCTTTTTCTCTCCATTTTTCAGGGTTTACAGAATTACCACGATTACATTCCAAAAATATTCTTTTATTTTATACCTCTGAAAATTTTCCCGTAACAATATTTTTTAGTCAGATTTCTCTGTTACATCATCACAAAATGCCGGGCAACATTTTGTGATGTCCGGCATTTTTCTGTCCTGTAGCAATTTATTTTCCAATCTCTTCTCTGGTCTCTTTAAAACATTTGATAATGAAATCAATATCTTCTTTTGTATGGCTCGC
>UMFX01042838.1_pt1 | contig 25752 bp, 28 predicted proteins | sample 1965131 | NCBI WGS metagenome assembly UMFX01 (sample SAMEA4836058, study PRJEB28245) | human gut metagenome | biome: gut microbiome; material: fecal sample | place: Denmark | collected 2008 | reverse complement strand
CCCGCCATTTTTGCACGCTCTTTGGCGGCGGCGCGGCGTTCTTCGCTGTACGGCTCCCGGACCAGCACACAGCCCTTGGGGACAACATAGCGGTTCGGGCCGTCCGGCTGGATCTGCTGCGGATATTTCTCAGACAGCCGGGCCAGCTTCTCCAGTAGCTTGGGGTCATGGGTGTAAACGCTGGCGGTAAGCTCGGCCTGATTGTAGAGGATAATGGTTTCCTGCTCGTATTTGGACAGCTTCATAGGCTGTTACCTCCGCTTCGGACTGGCTGCGTCAAACTCCAGCTTGAACCCCACATATTTACCGCCGGTATCGTCCAGAACCACTGTGGCATCGTAGGTCTTTCCGGTCTTTTCGGAGTAACAGCCGGTGAGCCTTGCCCGCCCGGTGGAAAGCAGCTCCGTCACCAACGCCTTGGTCGGCTTCTTTCTCTTGGCCGTGAAAAACTTGTTTTCTTTCCAGATGGCGAAGCCGCAGTCTCGATTTTCACAAACGAATCCCTTGCTGATCTCCACCACGGAGGCCCCGCAGCGGGGGCATTTACCCAAGCTCTCTTTATCGCTGGGAAACAGTGCAGCAGCATCTTTCACTGCCTCATAGCGGCCGGTTAATTCTGTGAGCATAGCAGCGATCTCGGAAAGAAACGCATCAGGCTCCAAACCGCCGCGCTCGATCTCTTTCAGGCGATGCTCCCACTCGGCAGTCATGGAGGGTGACTGTATCTGGTCCGGCAGTACCGTGATCAGGGCCACGCCCTCATGGGTAGGCATCAGATGGGTAGCCTTTTTGACCTTTTTTCGCTCTATAAAGCCCACCTTGATGAGCTTTTCCAGAATCCCGGCACGGGTGGCCGGGGTTCCCAGTCCTTTTCGCTCCGCATCCTCCGGCATTTCTCCGGCACCGGCAGTCTCCATCGCAGAAAGCAGCGTATCCTCCGTAAAATGGGCCGGCGGAGAAGTCTTTCCCTCTTTCACGGCGGCAGTTACCACAGAGAGGTTGTCGCCTTCAGAAAGAATCGGCAAAGCCCAGGCCTCCTTTTCCGGCTCCGGCTTGTTTTTCAGAGTGTCTTTGTAACGCCCATCCAGTTCCCGCCATCCGGGATTTAAGATAACACGACCTTTAGCCTTAAACTCCTGACCGGCACACTCTACCACAACAGAAGTTTCTGCATAGGCATAGGGCTGGCCCACAGCACACAGCAGCTGGGCGCAAATGAGCTGTAAAAGGGCCAGCTCCCCGGCAGGCAGGGCCGAGAGGTCCGTTTCCCGAATACTCTGTGTGGGAATGATTGCGTGATGGTCGCTGACCTTGGAATCGTCAATGACCTGGGCGGGATTACAGCGAATGGTCAGCTTCTCCGCAAACGGCATGGCTTTGGCGGTGGTATTGACCAGCAGCGGCAGGCTTCCGGCTATGTCCGAAGTCAGATACCGGCTGTCGGTACGAGGGTAGGTTGCCAGTTTCTTTTCATAGAGGCTCTGCAAATAGTCCAGCGTCTGCTGGGCGGTGAATCCCAACAGCCGGTTGGCCTCTCGCTGGAGGGTTGTCAAATCATAGAGGGCAGGCGGCTTTTCTGCCTTTTCTTTGCGCTCCACGGATTTGACCGTGGCATGAGCTGCCGTGAGGCAGGCTGCTTGAAGGGCCTCTGCCTGGGGCTTGTCCGTGATCCGCTCTGATGCAACTGTGAAATCAGAGAACGCCACTGTCACTGTATAAAACGGGGTCGGCTTGAAAGCGTCAATGGCCGCTTCCCGCTGGACGATCAGCGCAAGGGTCGGGGTCATCACTCGTCCAATGTTCAGGGTGCGGTGATAAAGGATGGAAAAAAGCCGGGTGGCGTTGATGCCCACCAGCCAGTCTGCCTGCACCCGACACAGGGCCGCCTCATAAAGTCGGTCATAGTCCACCGAGGGTTTCAAGTGGGCAAAACCGTCCCGAATGGCACTATCCTCCATTGAAGAAATCCAGAGACGTTCCACCGGCTTTTTACAATTCGCCTGTTCATAGACCAGGCGGAAGATCAGCTCACCTTCGCGCCCGGCATCAGTGGCGCAGACCAGAGAGGCCACATCCGGCCGTTCCATGAGCTTTTTCAGGGTATCAAACTGTTTTCTGCTGTCCGGGAGAATGGAGTAGGCCCAATGCTCCGGCAGAATCGGCAGGTCGGCCAGCGCCCATTTGGCGTAGTTTTCTCCGTAGGCGGAGGCATCGGCCAATTCCACCAGATGGCCCACGCACCAGGAGACAAGAAAACCGTTGCCCTCCAGATAACCGTCCTTCCGGCTATTCGCGCCGAGAACTGCAGCGATGGATTTTGCCACAGAGGGCTTTTCCGCAATGACCAGCTTCATTTCGTGGTTCCTCCTTCCTTGGGTTTGGGCTTGATGATAAGGTCACGATGACACAGGCCGAAACAAGCCCGTCCATAGCTGGAGCAGCCATAGCAGCGGTGACTTTTCGGCAGCGCCGAAAGGCAGGTTTCCCGCCCGCCCATCGGCTTCTGCTGCATCATGCGTTCAAAGGGACTGTTGGTGAAGTAGGTCATTTACCCTCACTTCCCGTGCCGTCCTCATCATCTTCCTCGTCCAGCTCATCCTCCGGCATTTCCGCATCTTCCTCGTCATTCTCGTCCTCAAAGTCATAATCATCCAAATCGGGGGATGTCTTGGTTTTCGGCTTGTTTTTGATGAACTTGATGTAGGCAAAGGCACCGCCGCCACCCAGGGCTGCAATCAGCAGCAGTACCAGCAGACCGGCAGCCGAATTGCTCTTTTCCGGTTCTGGCTCCGGTTCCGTAGTGGGTTCCGGCTCCGGTTCAGCAGGCTTGGTTTCCTTACCGGCGCACTCGGTCATATTGGTGGCACAGACGGGGCAGTTCGTATTGACTGCGCCTGCCACACATTTTTCTGAGCAGGTGCAGACCAAGGGCGCTGTTTCTTCTTCCTCGGCCAGCGCCGACAAATCGTCCGTATCCACCGGATTCAGGAAATAGGTCTTGAACTGTTCCTCGTCCTCATTTACCGGCGCATCATAGTCGATCACCAGATAGAAGATATTGCCGTCCCGGTCCTCAATGGTGATGAACTGCTTATTGGTGGCCTTGTCATAAAGCAGGTCACGGGTCACGATGTCCGTTTCCTCAGACAGCGGTTCGCCGGATTCCAGCTCCGACACCGTTTCGATGGGTTCCGTTTCCTCAAATTCCGGGCCGCCGCCCGCAAAGGCCGTGACAGAAAAGGCGCTCATGCAAAGAATACATACAGCCAGACAGGTCAGGAAGCGCAGCTTAGATTTCTTCATGGTCAGATTCCTCCATTTCTCCCCGCATAACAGCGGCGGGGTCGGTTTTCATAGTCTGGATCAGCGCGGCAAGCTGGGTAATATCCAGGCTGTGCGCGTGAATCAGCTCCAGAATGTCGTTGTTCTCCAGCTCTGTAATCTGCCGCTCAATTTCCCGGTTGCGGCTCTGAAGCTCGGAGATTTTGTTCCTATTTTTATCCAGCTCACTGCGGAGTTTGTTGATCTTGGCGTTCATGGTAAAATCCCTCCTTTACGGCAAACGGCCAAAGGTGTAAAAGTGTTGCTGCCAGTACGATGTATTGATGCTGGCGTAAGAAATGGGATTTCCGCAGTGGATCATCATCCCATCGCCCACATAGATACCCACATGGCTGACACCCGGCGTATCATAGGTCCCCTTGAAGAAAATCAAATCGCCGGGGCGTGCGTTGGCGGAGGACACCGGGGTGCAGATGTCGCAAAGCCCCTGTGCGCCCAGCCTGCCCACGTTCCAGCCGGAGTGGTTGATGACCCAGCTCACAAAACCGGAGCAGTCAAAAGAAGTGCTGGGGTTGGAACCGCCCCACACATAGGGGTAGCCCAGGTATTTCTCCGCTTCCTTTAACATGGCTGCAAAAACTTCATCCTCCAGCGCCTCCGGCGGTACATCGTAATCCAGATAGTCCTCTCTGGTGGAGGCATTGGGATTACCTGCGAACAGGTCCGGCCGGTTGCCCAGGGTCGCCATATACACGGCGTACATACTGACCTGTTCCTCGCCCATGATGTAGACCGGCAGATGGGACAGATCGAAGTTTTCCAGGGTTACATAGCAGATGTAATAGTCATAGGGGACTTCTTCACTGGTTTCTTCTCCGGTTTCCGGGTCCGTGGAGGTTTCGGTGCGGTAGCGGGTTTCCACCACCACATCCTCAGTGAGCGTGTACTGACGGTCAAAGAGCATGGAAAGCGTTTCCTGTACCTCAGAAAGCGTCCATTCTCCCTGGTGGTAGGCGGTGAGAATGGAAATCAGCACATAGGGGTCGTGCTTGATCTCATCCAGGTCATAGTGATACTCGTCATATCCGCTGTGCAGGCTCTCATAATGGTCGATCTCATACTGAAGGTCAGCCTCCATCTGTGCGTAAGCAGCCTCCGCACCCAGCATATCCTCATCACGGGAGGGATAGGTGGAACCGGCGAGGCCGGACATTCCACCCTCCAGCAGAACCGAACAGGAGGAAAGGCTGTTCAGGAAAAAACACAGAATGAGAAACAGCGCGATGGCAATGCCGAATCCGCGCCGGTGCCGCCAGACAAAGCTGCCTGCCTTTTTCGTCTCCTCGGCAGTCTTTTTAGCGGCCTTGGCCGTATTGTCCGCAGCCTTTGCCGCAGTACCGGCAGCCTGTCCGGTGCGCTTGGCGGCGGCATACTGCTTTTTGATAGCCTGCTTTTGCTGCCAGCGGGAAAGGGGGTTGCTGAAGCTGGACGGATTGTCCTGCATGGCTTTCTGATACAAGGCATTGACATTGGCCTTTTCCAGCTTTTTCTCCGCCCTTGCCGCAGCCCGGTAGGGCCGCAGCTTTTGGGAGCGGTGGGCAGAAGCGGCCAGATGTGCGCCGCCCTCGGCAGTTTCCTCCAGACGGTGGGCGCTTTCCACGCCCACATTGTCCTCCTCGGTTTCTCCGATTTTGCGGTGCATCTGAACGGCAATCGCCTGACCGGGAGCCGCTGTGACAGCATGGGTCAGTTTGGAGGCCGGTGCAGGCTGATCCACTTCCTCAAAACGAAGGCGCACCGTTTTCTTCCCGGTGGCCGGGTCGAAAGTGCGCTTTTTGACTTTCTTCTTTTTCTTGGGAATTTTGGCCCGCGCCTCCTCCGCTTTGTCAGCGGCCTTATCTGCCTTGCGGATATGTTCTTTCAGCCGGGAATCCTCGCGCTCGGCGTCGGTGAACTGGAGGCGGGGATTGTTCTGCTTACTCAAACCACTCACCGTCTGCGATTTCTTCCAGCATGGACTCCAGCTCGCCATAGATGGCCAGATCACCGGGAACGCTGGACACATTCAGCATCAGCTCCGTCAGAAGGGAGCAGAGAATGAACAGTGCCTTTCCGTCAAAGTGGTCCTTGTCCCAATCCGGGACAAGCTGGGATTGCAGCTCGGCCAGACGCAGAATACCGGCCAGACCGCGCTCATTGAGCCTTGCGCCCACGCGCTGGGCCTGAACAAAGGTGGACAGAGCCAGCGTGGTATCTGCCAGCACCGACACTTTTTTCTTTGCCAGTGCGTCCTGTTTGAAGATAGAAGTATCCATAAATTTATGCCTCCTTTTTGATTTCATTGGGTTTGGTGGTCATTACGGCGTACAGCTCGGTATCCTTTGGGAACCGGTCAATGAACGGCAGAATGACATTTCCGTAAAACAAAAGCCCCTCGCCCTCGCCGGAATGGGTCACATAGGAGAGCTGATGGGGGCTGATGTTGAGCTGCTTGGCCAGAATCTGCCGGTCACCGCCAGCCTGGTTGAGCATATACACAAAGTCACTGTTCTCAAAGATGTTTTCCACCTCACGGGAAGAAAGCAGGTCCTTGACATTCTGGGTGATTCCGGTCGGAATACCGCCCCACTTTCTGAACCGCTTCCAAATCTCCACGCTGTATGCGGCAGTCTGTTCCTCTTTAAGCAGCAGATGGAACTCGTCCATATAGTATCGGGTGGACTTGCCAGCAGCGCGGTTGGCGGTGACGCGGCCCCATACCTGATCCTGGACAATAAGCATCCCCAGCTTTTTGAGCTGCTTGCCCAGTTCCTTGATGTCGTAGCAGACGATGCGATTATTGACATCCACATTCGTGCGGTGGTTAAACACGTTGAGGGAGCCGGACACATAGATTTCCAATGCGGTGGCGATGTGGTGGGCTTCTTTCTCGTCCTGCTTCAAAAGGGCCTCATACAGATCACCCAGAATAGGAATGTTCTCCGGGCAGGGGGCATTGAGGTACGGCTGATAAATCAGGCGCACACAGCGGTCAATGACCGTCTTTTCCACGGGCTGCAATCCGTCCCGGCTGCCTACTACCAGCTCACACAGGGACAAAATAAAATCCGCCTTCAGAGAAAGCGGGTTTTCATCGTCAGAATAGTTTAAGTTGATGTCCATAGGGTTGATGTAGTCGGAGCTGGTCGGAGAAATACGAATTCCCTGACCGCCCAGCCGCTGCACCAGCGGGAAGTATTCTCCCTCCGGGTCGCAGATGGCAATATCGTCCCCGGTGATGAGGAACGCATTGGTGATCTCGCGCTTGGCGGAGAAGGACTTGCCGCTGCCCGGCGTACCGAGAATCAGGCCGTTGGGATTTTTGAGTTTTTTCCGATCCACCATGATGAGGTTGCTGGACAGAGCGTTCAGGCCGTAATACAGAGCCTCTCCGCCGGATTGAAACAGCTCCTGGGTAGTAAATGGGATAAAGATTGCCGTACTGGAAGTGGTAAGACTGCGCTGAATCTCCACCTGATTGAAGCCCAGCGGCAGGCTGCTCATCAGCCCCTCCTCCTGCAGGTAGTCCAGGCGCACAAGCTGACAGTTGTACTTCTGCGCGATGCTGGATGCCTGGAACACGTTGTTGTCAAGCTGCTGCTTGGTGTCGGCGGTGTTCACCAGCAGAAACGTCATCAGGAACATTCGCTCGTTGCGGCTTTGCAGCTCCTTCAGAAGATTTTTAGCCTCGGTGCCGTAGGTGGCAAGGTCGGAGGGAATGATGTCCATATCGTATCCGGCCCGAACCGCTTTTTTCTGCTCCTCGATCTTCATCTTGTCCAGATCGGTGATCTTGCGCTTGACTGTCTTGATGGCAGCTACCTGGTCCACAGACTGAATGTGCATCGTGGCGATCAGACTGCTCTCCATATCCAGAAAGTCTGCCAGCATCCGGTCATTCAGTTCCGGAGCCAGGATTTGCAGGAAGGATACCGCACCGAACTTCTTGCCCATACGGAAGGTGCGCCCCTCTTTGAACTCGAAGGAGGACGGCGCGATAAAGTCCTTGGTGGACAGCCCGCTGGGTGCCAGCCAATCCCAGGAGAACTGAAACCGGTTCTGATCGTCCATGTGGAAGATGTCGTGCATCAGGCGCAGGCGTTCCAGTCCGTTTAAGACGGCAGCGGATACACCCAGCCGCTTGAAGTTGTTGAGAATATCGTTTTCGATGCGCTCCAGCCGGGGCTTTGCTGTCTTGATGCTGTCCGCCTCGATACCAAAGGTCAGGAATTTGGTCTTGGTCAGGCCGTTGTTGCCCTTGGCAAGCTGGTTCTGGAGCATTTCAGCGTACTCGGCCCGGATGCTGTCAAAAGCATCATTCTGGGGCGGGATAAAAATACTCTGTTCAAAGCTCTCCATGCTGGCGGTCAGGTTCAGGAATGAAAACTGGAACCGGATGGAGCTGTCAAAGTAGTTGAGAAAATCACACCAGGCATCAAAAATGGCGCTCTTGTCCTCGTTCTGCGAAAGCTGATAGTTGATGTCCTGAAACTGGATGGTCTTGGTGTAGAAATTGCCGGTCACGCGGCATACACCGTCCGGCCACATCCGCTCATAGGGAATTGACTGCTGGGCCGACTGCTGTTTCTTATCCGTCCGCTTCGCCCGTTCGATGGCGGCGGCGATCTCCCGGCGCTCGGCGCGGGTCAGCTTTCTTTTTTGTGTCGTTTTTGCAGACAATGCGTTGTACCTCCTTGTCCAAATGATACTGCCGGTCTAACACGGCATAGAAATTGTCGGTCTGATAAGGCCGGTGCTTGGGGCGGACGAACCGCACCTGCACATAGTTGTGAATGACTTTTTCAAAGGGCTGGCCGTTCTTTTCATACATGGCGAACAGAAAGAACGGCAGCATCACAAGCACCATACACAGCGAGGCGGTGCTGGTACTGATATAAGATTTGAGCAGGAAAAACAGCGGAACGCCGACCAGTGCGCCGCTGCCGAAACAGATGAGCTGTCTCTTGGTGAGGTTGAACATCACCTTGGTTTTTACCTTGCTCAAATCCTTTGGCACGTTGACATAGGCCATAAAGGAAAGCCTCCTTTCATGGGTTAGTGGGCATTAAACACGCTCTTGGCAAGGCTGCCGGTCTTAAAGAGGGTGAAGCACAGCAGCACCGTATAACCCATGCAGGTCCAGATTGCCGCGCTAATGTCGCTCTCCAGCGCGATGTTCTGCACCAGAACGGCATAGATGCCCACGCAGATGATAATGAGAAATGCCTGAAAGCCCAGGGCAAACAGGGAGCGGAGATAATTCTGGCCCATCTGTCCCCATTCCCGGTTAAGCATGGTCGCCATCGGGATCGGGGCCACGGAAGTCACCAGATAGATCTCCACCATACGGCCATACACGATGATGAAAATACAGATCGTCAGCGCCCACATGGTAATACCTACGAAAAGGCTCTGGAACCAGAGACCGAACAGCGGCCCCAAATCCATTTCCATCAATCGGGCCTCCATATCCGTGACCACACTGGAAATATCAATGGAGGCATCCGAGATGATGACGCCCGCTGCGTTATTGACCACGCTCTGAGCCACATCAAATACGCCCATGACAATATTCCAGGTGTTGGTGACGATGAGAATGGCGCAGGCCGTCTTGAAAATCCACTTGAAGAACATCCAGGTATCCACATCGTGGAGATTGTTTTTGTCCGTAATCAACTGGATCAGCTCCAGCGTCATCACAAAGGCCAGGATGACACCGGCAATCGGGAGAATGACTGTCTCCGAAAGGTTCTGCACCATCGAAAACACGCCGCTATTCCAAGCCTGCGGAGTGGTTCCCACCTGGGTGGAGATTTCCCCGACCTTCTGGTTTACATGGTCGAACATCCCGGACAGGTTGCTCATAATACCGCTGACCAGCAGTTCTTTGAGCCATTCTGTGATGGAATCCCATAAGAAATCCAAACGCTTGACCTCCTTTCTTGCCCCTCCCGCATGAAGCGGAAGGGGCAGAGGATTTCTTGAGGCTCAATGATTGTCCGAACCGTCCGAGGCCGGAAGTTCAATCCGAAGACATTCCGGTGCCAGCGCCGCAATATTGCCGCCAGCCAGCACCATATCCAGGCCGCGCCGCTTCAGGCTTTCGTCCTCGTTTTCGTAGCCCTCCAACAAGGCGATAGCACCCCAGATACCCAGGCCAGCGCCAATGGAAATGACAAGGATTTGCATGATTTCCTGCACCGTATATTCCGGCTTGGAAAGATCGTTCGGTTTCATAAAAGCCTCCTTACAGTGAATGGTTGGTAAACGGGCTGCAGGGGTTCGGGATTAACCGAACAGGCCGGACAGCAGGGGAACCAGGGTGATGCCGATGAGGGCCACGCCGCCGCCCGCCATAAGCTGCTTCATGCCCTGACTCTTTGCGCCGGGGTTGTCATTGCCATAGCCTTCCAGAAGGTTGATCGCACCCCAGATGCCAAGACCGGCACCGAGCGCCACAACGAGGGTCTGAAGAACACCAACTGCAGAATTGAAAAATGCCATAATAAAGTACCTCCAAAAATTTTGTTGTTTGGAAGGCACGCTTTCCTCGTTTCAAGATCAGGCTGCGTTAAGCGGGGGCAGCCTCCCCATCGGGCATGGTAATGTCAAAGGCTTCAAACCGTTCGCCCGGCTTCGGTTTGAGCTTGGTGGAAAGAAAAAGCTCTATGTTGAAGGCGTTTTTCTTATCAAAATCGGATAAGTATTTGTAGTTCGGGTGCTTGGTGATGTCGTACTTGTCCGACAAAAACGGCCGCACACCGCGAAGCTGGAGGATGCACTTGCTGCCATCCAGAACGGCCAGCTCATCCACGGAGGCCAGCTCCTTGCCCAGCTTCTGAAAGTTCTGCCCGTGGCTTTCCTGCGTACCCTTGGTGACGCTGGTGTTATACATATCAATGGTTTCCTTGCCCAGTGCGGCGCTCAGTTCCTTTAATGTCGTAGGCTCCGATCCGCCCAGGAAGATACGGGCATCCATGTTGCCGATGATGGTGTCGCAGTTGTCCTTATACAAGGCTTTGAGCTGAGACTGTGCCTGGAGGACCAGACAGCACGAAATCTCGCGGGAGCGGATCGTTGCCACCAGCTTTTCCAGACGGGGAATCTGCCCGATGTTGGCCGCCTCATCAATGAGGCAGCGCACATGAACCGGCAGACGGCCTCCATACACATCATCGGCCTTTTCACACAGCAGATTGAAAAGCTGGGTGTAGGCCATAGAGATCAAAAAGTTAAAGGTGTCATCGGTATCGCTCATAATGAAGAACAGAGCCGTTTTCCGGTCGCCCAGGGTGTCCAGCTCCAGCTCATCATAAGCGGTCAGCTCCCGCAGTTCCTGAATGTCAAAGGGGGCCAGACGCGCACCGCAGCTAATCAGAATCGACTTGGCTGTTTTTCCGGCGGCCAGCTTGTATTTCTTGTATTGTCGCACCGCGAAATGGTTGGGCTTGCGCTTTTCCAAATCCTCAAACATCAGGTCAACAGGGTTCTGGAAGTCCTCATCGTCCTCCCGTGTCTCCATCGCGTTCAGGAACTCAATCAGGGTGGAAAAGTTCTGCTCCTCCTCCGGGGCCTCATAATGGATGTAGCCGATCAGCGCCGTGTAAAGCAGCGTCTCCGCTTTGAGCCAGAAATCGTCCCCGCCCTTGCCTTCACCTTTGGTGTTGGCAATCAGGGTCGTGACCAGCTTCAAGATGTCCTTTTCGCTGTGAATATAGGAGAAGGGGTTGTAGTGCATGGACTTCTTGAAATTGATGGTGTTCATGATCTTGATGCGGTAGCCGTTGCGCTGCAGGAGCTTTCCGCACTCGACCACGATACTGCCCTTGGGGTCTGTGACCACAAAGCTGGTGGGATACGCCTTGGAGGTGCATTGCATCAGGTTGGGCTTGAGCCAGAAGCGGGTTTTGCCGGAACCGGAGCCGCCGATGATCAGCACATTCTTATTCCGGGCGTACTTGGGATTCTTGGGCCGGTTGCTCATCATCAGACTTTCCGTCTGCGTGAGGATGATGTTGTTTTCAAACACCGGATCGACAAAGGGCTTAATGTCCTCTGCCGTCCCCCAGCGGGCGGAACCGTACTCAATGTCCTTGCGGTATTTCTTGGCGTTCTTGCCTTTCACATAGACCGCCAGCCGCAGGGCTGCACCGCAGAGCAGGCCGATGACCAAATCCTGCGGGTGAAAGCTGGGTAAGAAGGACTGAAATGCGGCGGCGAAGCCCTCCGGCAGATGCAGCAGCTTCGTGGAAGCGTCCACACCGGCAGCCAGCCGCCATGCCTGTCCCAGCTTGGTGGCAAAGAGGCCGATCAGCAGATAGGGCAGGTTCAGCAGCAGGAGCTTCTTGATGTTGATCTGTTTCATCGTTCCAGCTCCTTTCGCTTGGTTCGGTCCACCACGGCGTTTTTCACCAGAGCCTTGAATTTCTCCAGCTTGCCCAGCACAGATTCGCGCCGCTCCGCTTTTTTGAGCTTCGTGGTTGCGTACTTCTCAAAGGCGGCATTCATATTCGCCTCATTGGGAGCCTTGAAGAAAATCTGAAAATGGCCCTTTTCCGTCTCAAAGACGGTGTAGCGGACGCCGTGTTCTCTGGCAATACGATCAAAGTCCCGCAGGCTCTTGTCCTGCACATCGAGCTGGCGCATATCGCCATGCTCCTGCTGTAATTCCTCCATGCTGACCTTGCCGAAGGACTTTACATCAGGGCTGTCCCGGCTGGCCTGCAATTTCTTTTCCTTGCGGTAAGCCAGGTACTTGCACAGGGCAGCCTTTAACACCCGCCCGGAAAACTTTGTCGCATTGATACCCAGGGTGAGCGTCCTGTTTTCAACTTCTTCCTGCATTTCTCATCACTCCTTTCCGTCAGATTTGCAGGGAGGCGGCTTTCACTAAGGCGGCACCACCAACCGCCGGAGCAGATATTTCAGCATCATGGAACCTCCGTTACCGCACCTGGTCTTTGCGGTCATAGAACAGATCTCCACGAATGACCCTGGCGTGGGACAGAATTTTGATGTTTCCGCGTTCCTGGTTCTCCAACGCTTTCTGATAACCGGTGTCAGCAAGAAACAGCCTCATCCTGTCTCCCTTGAAACCAACTGGCGAATCATGGGTCAGCACATCGAAGATAATCATGTGGCGGGTGTTCTCATCGAACCGGGCCAAATCCAGGTAGTCATGGCCTTTGTAATTCTGCGCTCCGGCCTTGATACGCATTTCCTCCATCAGCTCGCCAATGGTTTTACCCATGCTGATTTCCTCCTTTCTCCCGCCCCTGTCCCTTTACGGTGAGCAGGCCGTCCAGAGTGGTAGCAGTGATCCGCAGCCGCTCCGCGATGGCAATATCATTTTTCATGGCCTCATCTACGGTATCGCCGCAAACTACCAGCACATGAGCGCGCCGGAGAAAATCGCGGGCAATGTCGATGCTGTCCTTATGCTCCTGCGGGATGGCATCGTTGAGAAACAGAGGCAGGAACAGAAGCGGACAGACCGGCGAAAAACCGGCATCATAAACGGCCCGGCAGTAACGGGCGGCGGTTTCGGTGTTCTCAAATTCGTTGCTGCCCCAGGGGGCAGTGATGTAAGCCAAAGGTCGCTTCATGGCATATCCTTTCTCCCGGATGTCCGGGCATAAAAATAGGCGGCTATCAGCCGCCGTACATATCGTGGTTTACCAGCGAGGTATAATAATTGCTCATGGTGGTGGGCGCATTGAACAGCGCCGCCAGCAGGTATTGCTTGATGTTGCGGATTTTGGTAGTGTTCTGCCTCATGCAGTCCATCACAAAGCGGACGTGATCGCAGTTCAGTTTCAGAAGCCGGGACTTCACGACCTCATGGGGGAAGTCGCTGCCAGCTACCCGTGTGAACTTTCGCTTGGCGCAGACCGTCTCTACCATGATCTCAACGATTTCGTCCAGATCTTCCACATACGGTCCTGCATCTTTCCGCAGAATGTCGTACTCGATGTTTTCCAGAATCAACTCCCGATAGCTTTCCATTTCGCTCATGGGCGTCGCTTCCCTTCGTTTCGGTTCCGGCGGGCTTCCCGCCGCATACCCACGGAAAGGAATCGAATCGATATTTGATCCATCTGTAATTGATTTTTGGGTATTTAATTCTTCTATATTTAATTCTGCGGGCTTTTCCAGATATGGCGTGTCCATATCCGGGTTTTCCGTATCTGGTGAATCCGTATCCGGGGGTTCAGCTTTGTGGGGCTGCTCGTAAATGATGTACTCCGTATCGCTGATCCTGCCATTGGCACCACGCAGCTGATGCCGGACGATGTAGCCGTTGTTTTCCAGCTCTTTCAGGGCAGAACCGATAGCATCCACGCCCTCTTTGCAGATGGCGGCCAGCCCCCGCGTGGTGTAGTTCCATTCATCCGGGAGAGACAGCATCATAGACAATAGGCCCTTGGCTTTCAGGGTCAGGTTCTGATCTCTCAAGTGATAATTGGACATTACGGTGTAATCGCGTGTGCGTTGGACGCGAAAAACAGCCATTGACTTCACTCCTTCCTTGCGCCGGTTGGCATGAAAAAAGCCGCAGTCACTTCAAACTGCGACAAATCAGTGTTTCTTGCTCTTTTTCCTGTCGTACAGGATATGGCCCTCAATGATGTGGGCAGTCCGCTTGATGCGGATTTCTCTGCGGTTCTGGCTCTCTAACGCCCTCCGATAGCCTGCCTCGCTCAGAAACAGGCGCATTTCATCACCGGGGCTGCCGTAAGGGTTGCCCTGCTTGCGGACAACAAACTCAATCATCCGGCAGGTGCTGTCCCGGAACCGTTCCACGGCCAGAATGTCATGGCCTTTCATCTCCCGAATGGGAATATCACTCATACACCGGCTCCTTTCTCAGCGTTCCTGCTGTTGCTGGCGTTTGCGCTGCCATGCTTCCAGCAGCTTGATAATGGTTTCCTCCATCTTCTTGGGGGTGTAGCTCTTGGGAAAGTATTTCCGCAGGGTGTCAGAGGTGAGCGTTACGCGGTCCAGCTCGCTTTTCTTTTCCTCAGACATAATGGCAAGCATCACATCTTCGGTCAAACGCCCTTCCTGGCTGAACTTCTTCATGCGCTGGGCCTGGGAAAGAGAAGGGGTAGCCTGTTCATAGTCCATTGTCTCAACAAGCTGTGCTTGTTCCTCCGGCTTGAGGAAGGACAGCTCATAGGCCGGACTAAGGGCGATTTTCTTCTCATCGACCATATCCAACAGGGGAGGAATCAGCTCGGTCAGGCGAATGAAGCGGAAAATCTGGTTCTTACTCTGACCGACCTGTTCAGCCAGTATCTCGCTGGATTTCTTACCAGCGAACTTGTTCCCAACTTGGGAACAAGTTAGATCTACGCGCTCACCCTGATGCTTCATGGCTTCCAGCTTCATCTTATAGGCAAAGGCACGCTCACTGGGAAGCAGTTCTTCACGCTGGAGATTGCTGTCAACCATGATAATCGTGGCTGCATCATCGTCCAGATCACGGACGATACAGGGCATTGTTTCTTTCCCGGCCAGCTCACTGGCGTGGTGCCTCCGGTGGCCGGCAACCAGCTCATAGCCGCCATCGGCATCGGGACGGACGATGGCAGGAACCAAAACGCCGTACTGCCGGATACTGTCCGCCGTTTCCATCATGGCCTCGTCATCCTTGACCTTAAAGGGATGGTCCTTAAACGGATGCAGTTCAGACAGGGGGATTTCCACTACTTTTTCGCGACTGGCGTCGGCGCGGCTTTCCTCGGTGGAAAACAGATCATCTACTGATGCCAGCTTTACATTTTTCGCGCTGCTTTTCAAGTTTCAGCACCTCCTTCGTCAGATTTTTGTAGGCGGCGGCCACCTTGCCCTCCGGGTCGTGGGCGTAAATACTCTTACCCTCGGCGCTGATTTCCTTGGCCCGGACGGAGTGCGGAATCTCAGAACCGAATACTTTGATTTTGGAACCGTAGGTTTCCCGCAGCAGGGCGCTGATCTCTTTTGCGAAGTTGGTGCGCCCGTCCACCATCGTCAGTAGGATGCCGTCGATTTGCAGCTTGGGATTGATCTGCCTCCGCACTTTGCTGATGGTTTGCAGCAGCTGTTCCAGTCCTTTGGCGGGCAGATACTCCGCCTGGACGGGAATCAATACCCTGTTGGCGGCTGCCAGTGCATTGACCGTGAGCATACCCAGGGAGGGCTGGCAGTCAATCAAAATATGGGTATAGTCCCGTTTCACCGTGTCCAGATACTGCCGCAGAATGGTTTCCCGGCTCATGGCGTTGACCAGGGATACCTCCATGCCGGAGAGCTGAATGTCCGCAGGCATCAGGTCAACACCCTCCGCATGGTGCAGAATACCCTCGCCGGGCTGGATGGGCGTATCGGTCAGGACCTTGCCCATCATATCGGAGAGCGTGACCGGTAGCGTGTCCGGGCGGGAATAGCCCAGGCTGATAGACAAGCTGCCCTGGGGATCGCCGTCAATCAGCAGCACCTTTTTTCCTTCCTGTGCCAGTCCGATGCCTAGATTGGCGCAGGTCGTCGTCTTGCCAACGCCGCCCTTTTGGTTAGCGATGGCGATGATCTGTGTATTCATCGTTATTACCTCCATAAAAATAAGGACACTTCACACCATGCGAAATGTCCTTACAGATTTCTGATTCAGTTGTAGACAGTTGTTTTGTTGATCCTGGAAACTCACTCGAGGTTTCCAGAACAATCGGTCAAATTTTGCCTCATCTTTTGATTGATGAAATGAGCGATGTATTGATTTTTAGGCCATTTATTGGTACAATAATAATAGTTTACGGATATGCGAGGATGTTATGAAAAACAAAAAGCCACCCTTTGAAATTACGAATACGATCATTGATTCTGTTGCGGAAATTGCCGAGCTGGTAGGCAGGCTCACATCAACGAACCAGCTTTCCAGTAACCCGACTCTGCGCCGAAGCAATCGTATTCGTACCATCCACGGCTCCCTTGCCATTGAACAAAATACGCTCAGCCTGGAACAGGTAACTGCGGTCCTTAACGGCAAGCACGTCCTGGCTCCACCTAAAGATATTGCAGAGGTCAAGAATGCCTATGAGATTTACGAGCGGCTGGATGAGCTGGACCCCTACTCCGTAGATGATCTGCTGACTGCTCACGGCATCATGACACGAGAATTGGTGGATGAGTCAGGAATGTTCCGTACCCGGCCTGTGGGTGTTGTAGATCAGGAAGGGCGTGTCCTGCATTTTGGAACGTTGCCGCAATATGTCCCGGATTTAGTCATGGAGCTGCTGGACTGGGTGAAAAACAGCGATGTGCATATGTTGATCCGCAGCTGTGTGTTCCATTATGAGTTTGAACTGATCCACCCCTTTGCGGATGGAAACGGCCGTGTGGGCCGTCTGTGGCATACGCTGTTGCTTTCCAAATGGAACCCGGCCTTTGCTTGGCTACCGGTGGAATCCATCATCCATGACCGTCAGGAGGAGTATTACGCAGCCATCAATGCTTCCAATGATGCCGGAGAATCCACAGTGTTTATTGAGCTCATGCTTTCAGCCATCAAAGCATCGCTCATTGACGCGATCAGTGAGAGTGATGAAATGAGCGATGGGCCGATGGATAAGGCAACGATGCGGTGGAAGCAGATCGAGAACTTCCTAGAAACACATCCGTATATTATGAACGCAGATGTCCGTACACTGTGCGGTGTTTCGGCAGCTACAGCTAATCGGATTCTTGCGGGTTTAGCAGCAGAGGGAAAGCTCGTCAAATGCCGTGAAGGCGGGCATTGGGCATATAAAATGCATGAATTAAACGTGAGGAATAGTTATGATTCTAAAAGAAGCGTTTGAACAATTTACAGTATATAAATGCGACGTAGCAAGCTCTTTTTTATATGCACATTTTGATAACCCTGCTCTTTTTATGGATGGATTGTCAGAATATTTATTGAGCGAAAGTAATCTTCTTAACTACGCAAACACTTTAACGCCAATTGAGTTCACTCCAACTCCTGCAATATATAAAAAATTGTACAACACTTTAGGCTCTTTTTTAAACAGCGAACTTGAACTACTTGCTTTCGATGACGTATCTGACGAAGTTCGTACCACCCTCGGGAAAGAATACCGCTTTATAGATATTAACGGAAAAACTCTTATTCAAAAAGATAAAATCGGTAAGATAGGTGAATACGCCTTACATCTGCTTTTAACGAGCTATTACAAAGTTCACTGTATTATCCCAAAGTTTCGATGCACTACTGATCGTAATATGAGCGTTTTTGGCATCGATGCTCTATTTTTCAATCCCGAACAACGTACTATTTATTTCGGCGAGTCCAAAGTCTGTAATAGTATTGAGAGTGCAATTACTTTAGTAAATCGTTCTTTTGATGATTACGAGGAGCAAATAGCGGAAGAATACAAACTTGTTTTGTCCAATGATGAAGTCTTTAATTTGTCACAGGAGTTTAGAAATGCATTTCAGCAGCACACCGAAGTATGTATCTCTTTTCAGGACTTCATCAAAGCCGCATCTATCAGCAAGATTTGCGTTCCAGCATTTCTCGCACACGGAAATAGCGCTGATGCCGCTACACCCGAGAGTTTTCTTCATAAAATGAACACTTCGCTTAATCGCAAACATTTTTTTGGATTAGATACAGAATATATTTTTATTTCTCTTCCAATAATTGATAAAGCTAAAATGATGGACATTATTATGAAGAAGGTGGTGAAAAAGAATAATGACTACAGAGATGCAATCTCCACAATTTGAAGATGCTCAAGTACATCGTGAAAAATACATCCGAGAGTTAGATCAACGTACTGACAAGACTGATTTCGCTAAAACTAATGCTGATTCGTTATATTCACTTGGCCTTACGATGTACTCACAAAATTTTTCATTTGAGTCACTGGTCTATAACGCATTTGCATCATCAGCCTTGGATAATAAAATCGCTTTACATCCCGAACAGAGGAAAGTATTGCAGCTCATTGAAGAAAACCGCGGACTGATTTTCAGTGCACCAACCAGTTTTGGCAAAACTTTTGTTGTATTTGAGTACATATGCCGGGCACGACCTCAAAATGTTGTAATGGTGGTTCCTACACTTGCCCTAATCGACGAATATAAACAAAAAATCATCAAACAATACCGCGATAAGTTTAAAGACTACAATATTTATTTGTCTATAGATCCAGAGAAACAGTACGACTTTAGCCAGCGTAATATTTTCATTGTGACTCATGATCGGGTTATCGATGAAAACACAGTCGCTATTTTTGGTTCAATAGACTTTCTTGTCATCGACGAAGTGTATAAGCTGCAAAAAGATTCAACTAATGAACGTGTACTTATCTTAAATATTGCATACTATAACATGGTCCGTTTAAGCAAAAAATATGTGTTGCTGGCTCCGTTTATAAGTGGAGTAGAACATCTTGAGAAACTAGATGATATTCCAGCATTCTATGCCACAAACTACTCTCCTGTCGTAAATGATGTAAAGACTTATGATATTCTCAGCGAAGATGAGCGTGTGCTGTATACTGATAAAATACTACAAACCATCCCTGAAAGAGACAATACGCTCATATATTTCCCAACGGTTGTTGAAATTGACTCTTTCATTGAGAATACAAGCATGCATTATGATGCGATAGACACAGATGCAAATTCAATGTTAAGTGAATTCATCTTATGGGGAAAAAGAGAAATACATCCTCAATGGTCTATTGTTAAAGCTCTGGAAAAAGGATTTTTAGTACATCACGGACAATTGCCCTTAGGTATTAGAATGCTTGAATTGGCTTTGTTTAACAGTAATCTCTCAAGCTTCACTCGTTTAATATGTACGTCAACCTTATTAGAGGGTGTGAACACAACCGCAAAGAATATAATTATCACAAAACCTCACCGAGGCTATAACAAAAAGTTTGATGCATTTGACTTCTATAATCTGGTGGGCCGTACTGGAAGACTCTATCAACATTACTTAGGTGTTGCTCATTACATTAAAACACCAAATGACCCGACTTACGAAAAAAGTCAAGCGCTAAAATCCATTGAATTCGAACTAACTGATACTAGTGTTGATATGGATATAAACTTTGGTGACTATTCGTCTCATCCGGAGTTTATAGAGGTACTTAATCGATTAGGAATATCTTATGATGAATATAAGACTCAAATCGCCAGAAAGCACCGTTTTTCAACAGTTCAGTTCTTACTCAACCGATACGATACGTTAAAATCCAAGCTAATAGATGTCCTTTACAGGCAAAATGCAGATCCTCACCAAAGCAAATTGGAATTAGTTCGTATTCTATCAGAAATCATCGAACCACCAAAGTATGACTTTAAGTTAGATACGTTTATTATCAATCGACTCACATATAAATATCGGCAATCGGTTCGTGATGTTGTCGATGCTACACTGGCTTCCTATCCAACTACAAGAATTTCCAAGGTAATCAACAAAACTATTCGCTTCAAGTCAAGCTATGTCGAATTTGAGTTTTATAGCAAAATAGATCTTATTCGCTACTTTATGCGATGCGATAACGTGCCTTCTGCGCTAATAAACACTCTGTATGAAAGGTTGATGAAAAATATAGAGATGTTATATTACCTAAATTCTCCAAGTAAAAAGATGCTAAAAGACTTAGGAATTTATGAAGGTGATATCGACTCTATCGTCTCAATTATTGGTAATAATTTTACCAGTATTGCAGATCTTCAACAATTACTGTCGGTACATGCTTACAAACTAACTAACATCAGTATTGTATCTCAATACGTTATTTCTCGCTTAATTAACTGATATTTGAAATGATGAGAAGCCGCTTGTCCTAATTTTAACATCGCTTACAATAATGGCAGCACTACCCGAATACAGCCTGTTGCCTGGAAAGTCCTTGATTCTCAGGCTTTCAGAGCATTGTTTACATTAATGTCGGTGGATATAGCAAAAGGGCCGCTATTCTGCCTTATAATGAACGGGAATCATCTGAGCAATGATTGATCCTGTGCGGTTATTGATCACCACTCCATAAAAATAAGGACACTTCACATCATGCGGAGTGTCCTTACTGAGTCAAATATTCAGTTGTGATCTTGCCTCAAATCCAGCGTCAAGCTCACCAGCTCATGCGAACGCAGAGCGTTCCCCGACTGCTAATGCTAATAACCGTGCTAAGAGCGCAGGTTTTTTGAGGTAATACGGGGTGTCCTTACGAGAAATTCCAGGATACTCGGATTGTTCAATTCCCTTGATTTTACGGTACTTTTTAGCACTACATGACATTGTGATGCACCCTGGGATATTGAATTTTCCAAACTCCTAAGCGAAAGGTCGGCAGTTCGAATCTGCCCGGGGGTGCCAAAAGGAGCCAAAACGTCAAGTTTTGGCTCCTTTTTCATTATTTTTAGAGGTTCTGTGGAAAGCGGGAAAAGTGAAATTATATTGAGTTATTCCGAATAATTTGCCTACAGTTTTTGCCCTTTACGTAGCTGAAAGCACTCCTTTTGCCAACACTTGCCTACATTTAGGTGCTGTTAGGCAGTGTTTTTGGCTCTTCACTTGTCCCTTTCAGTAATTCGGATAACAATTCAGGATGTGCCTGAATCAGCGTCTTTAGCTGCTGAATCGTATCTTCGTTTAATTCTCTTTCTGCCGGGGTCACTCCCACCTTTGAGAAGAAGCCCGTGTCCATTTCTTGAGCAATCAGTTTGCGGTCAGCATCAAACCCATGAGCATAGGTATCTGTAACCATACGGGCCTCCGCATGACCTGTATCCCCTTGAACGGCCTTAATGTTCCCCCGGCTAAGCTTCAGCTTCAAAGATGTACTGCTGTGACGCAGGCTGTGGAACACAACAGGCCGCAGGCTATACGCTTCAATAAGCTTGTAGAACTGCTTATCAATAACCCTCTGCTCATAGGGGCGCCCATTCATCTGAGCGATGACCAAATCATAATCCTGGTATTCTTCATGTAAGAGACGTTTATACTCTGATTGCTGCGCTTGCACCCTTCGCAGTTCTGCAATTACAGCATTAGGCAGATAGATCGTGCGGTTGCTGCTCTCTGTTTTGGGCGCTTTTAGGACCAGTGTTGTCGTTGCCTTTTTAGGCATCACACACGGAAATTTGAAAATCACCGTGCTGCGATTCACTCGTTCCAGATCTTCGATACTCTTATTGCTGCATCGGTTCAGTTCTCGGTCAACTCGCAGGAAAGCCTCTCCATTGGCAATCAAATCGTCTTCTATATGGACATTCGACCACTGAAGCCCCAGAATCTCTCCAAGTCTCATACTGCATCCCAGCGCCAGATACAGGCAAATACGGAGCGGAAAACTGTCGCATACATCCAGAGCGTGAATTGCCTCTTCATCTGACCATACAGCACGTTTGGCCGCTTTAGTCTCTGGCAAAGTGGCTCCTACTGTGGGATTTGCAGAGGTATACTCCCATGCAACAGCCTTACCAAAGGCACTTTTTAGCAGCTTATGGATGCGTGAAACGGTATGGGATGTAATTTTAGCTCCCGTATCATGATGACCAGAAACAACCACAGCAGGTCGATCAAGTAGCATGGTATAGTAGGCATCAATATCCCGCGTTGTCATGGAGCGAACATAGCGTTCTCCAATATAGGGATTTATGCAACATTCTTGCAGTGAGTAATGTATTCAGCGACTACATCATCTTTTTTGCTGTCCTCTGCATCACGGAAATTTGAAAGCTGCTTCGGATGCTTGAGTGAACTGTATTCAATCGATAATGCAGCTAAAAAACTCCTAAACTGTCTTCGTACTTGATCCAGTGCCGCTTTCTTGCTGTCATTGTCAGAATATTTTTTCTCCTGCCTACTGGATGCTTCTTCAAATGCATCTGTAAAACTATAAAAATCACCGTTCACCGGATACACCCCCATTTTCTCCATTATACAGCCTATCAAGTGTTTGTCCAGAATATCATATCAGTGCTGATGTCCAAATAGATGGGCGGATGGGCAGACGGGCAGCAATAAACTGAAAATATTTGCTAAAATAATTGCCCAAGTCAGAGAATATATAGTTTTTTTGAGTTTTTATCTGCCCATCCGCCCATCTGCCCATAACTCTATATCCGCCCGCCGGACCCGCCACTGCCGCCCGATTCGGAACGCAGGTAGTTTCCCGGACTGGACCATCTTGTAGAACGTGTTTTTCCCAATGGCCAGCAACTCCATGACCTCCCGGGGTGTCAGATACTCGTTGATCTGTTCCTCATACCCATCGTCATCCTGCTCATAACCATAGTTGTCATATTTCTCATCAAATCTCATCGTAAAAATCTCCTTTCGATTTTAGGCATAACGCCTTACATGATTGTTGTCCCTTCTAATCCCATTTTGCGTTATTCCGTCCCCTTTGACCGTATATTATTAACATGATAAAGAGCCAGAGACCGTAATTTCTCGATGATTACGGCTTCTGGCTCTTTTCCTGTTTTGCAGAGAAAATGACTGCATTTCAACTCTGTAAGCTGCAAATTTGGACGGAAATTATCAAAATCAGGAAAGGAGCGAAACCATATGCTGATCCGCTTGCTGCGCTTGATCCGCACGGTTTTAGCGGAAATCGTAGGCGTTCTGCTGCGCAAAACTGTTTTGGCGTAACTGCCGCAAGGGAAAAGAAGGGATGGGATAACCAATGATAAACTGAACCTGGATTCCAAGGACATCCTTGGAATCCTGCTGGCTGCTGCCGCCGCGCTGGTATGTGCGGCAATCGACTATTTTATCAAGGAGAATGACGATGATGACTGAGACCTTTATCTGCTGCCACTGTGGTCAGACACACCCGCTGGAAAACCGCGTCATGGTGGGTAACGATGCACTTTGCGAATGCTGTGCCAATGAGGAGACCGTGATTTGCTCCCGCTGCGGAGAGCGTGTTTATCGGGATGACAATGCCGGGGATGAAAATACGCCCCTCTGCCAGCCCTGTTATGACCGGCATTATACCAGCTGTGTGCGCTGCGGGCGTATCATCCATCTGGATGATGCCTACTATGAGGATGACGATGAAGATGATCCGCTCTGCTATGACTGCCATACCCATGCACGTCGGAACAAAAGGATTGAAGACTATTATTACAAGCCGGAGCCTTTGTTTCGCGGCAATGGCTCTCGCTATTTCGGCGTGGAGCTGGAGATCGACGGGGCTGGCGAGGATGACACCAGCGCAGGTCAAATCATGGAGATTGCCAATGGAAACGGCCTTGAGAACCTGTACTGCAAGCATGACGGTTCCTTGGATGACGGCTTCGAGATGGTAACGCATCCCATGACGCTGGAGTACCACATGAAGGAAATGCCCTGGGCAAGAATCCTCAAGGAAGCGATCCGTCTGGGCTATACCAGCCATCAGGCCTCCACCTGCGGCCTCCACGTCCATGTGAACCGGGATGCCTTTGGCAATACCGAGGAAGCCCAGGACGCAGTGATTGCCCGCATTCTCTATTTCTTTGAAAAGAACTGGGAGGAACTTCTGAAATTCAGCCGCAGAACGCCACGTCAGCTGGAACGCTGGGCCACCCGCTATGGCTACAAGGACCAGCCGAAAGAGTTGCTGGACCATGCCAAGAAGGGCTATCACGGCGGACGCTATACCAGCGTGAACCTCACCAATACGGATACCATTGAATTCCGGATTTTCCGGGGGACTCTCAAATACAACACTCTCATCGCCACGCTGCAGCTTCTGGACCGGATCTGTGATGTGGCGATTTACTTGACGGATGACCAGGTAAAGGCCATGTCCTGGACCACCTTTGCCTCCGGCTGTGCACAGCCCGAGCTGGTGCAGTACTTAAAGGAGCGGCGGCTGTATGTCAATGAGCCGGTGGAGAGCGAGGAGGAAGTCTGATGTGCTGCTTATTTGGGATGACCGACTGCCATGGACGATTCAGCGCCAGAGAAAAGGGCCATATCCTCTCTGTGCTGGCATCAGAATGTGAGGAGCGGGGAACCGACGCTACCGGGATCGCTTACTGCACCCATGACCACCTGACGATCTATAAGCGCCCTCTGGAGGCCCACAGGCTGCGTTTCCGTATTCCGGAGGATAACAGAGCCATCATGGGTCATACCCGGATGACCACTCAGGGAAAGGCCAGCCGAAACCGAAACAACCACCCGTTTCCGGGAAATGCGGGCGGAGAGCAGTTCGCCCTGGCCCACAACGGTATTCTCTACAATGACCAGCTGCTGCGCCGCACCAACCGTCTGCCGAAAACCAAAATTGAAACAGACAGCTATATCGCGGTACAGCTGATCGAGCAGAAAAAAGCCCTCGACTTCTCCAGCCTGAAATACATGGCGGAGCAAGTCGAGGGCACTTTTACATTCACCGTGCTGGATCAGCAGGAAAACCTCTATTTCGTGAAGGGGGACAATCCACTCTGTCTTTACCACTATCCCCGCTATGGTGTGTATCTGTATGCTTCTACAGAGGCCATTCTGAAAAGAGCGTTGAATCTCCTGAGACTGCCCCTCGGTAAGCCGGAACGCATCGAACTGAACTGCGGTGATATTTTGAAGATCACCGCATCCGGTCAGCAGGCAACAGCATCTTTCAACGCGTCACATCTTACACAGCATTGGGAATATTGGCCAATGTGGACACCGGAGGTAAGGCGGACTGGCAAGGCCCGGACAGCAGAGCAGGAGTACCTGGACGAACTGAAATCCGTGGCCTGCTGCTATGGGTTCTCGCCGGAATCGGTGGATCGTCTGTTGGAGTCCGGGTTTTCCACGGATGATATTGAAGAATTCTTATACGAAGGAGCGATGTACTGATGGGTATTTACGAAATTGATGCCAAGGTGAAGGAACTGCGGGAGCTTCGCAACATGGAGGCTGAGGTGAAATCGGCCATTACCGCCATTGAGGATTCCCTAAAAGCGGAAATGCTGGCGAAGAACACGGATGTCCTGTCCGGGAAGGACTACACCATCACCTGGAAAACCGTTATCACCAACCGCTTTGACAGTGCGGCTTTCAAGCTGACCCATGCAGATTTGTTTGCTCAGTTCAGCCGGAGCAGTACTTCCCGGCGGTTTGTCATTGCGTGAGGGGGATTGGTCATGCGAGTAATTGTCGTAGAGCCAAAGAAAAAGCCTATAGTGCGGGACATCGACGCTGGCCTGGAATCCATGCAGAAGATCGTGGGTAGTCCCATTGAAGCAGTCTATCCATTTGACGAGCCTGTGGCGCTGATTTGCAACGAGGAAGGCAAGCTGCTGAATCTGCCACTGAACCGAGCCCTGCGGGATGATGAGGGAAATGTCTATGACATCATTTCAGGCACGTTCTTTCTCTGCGCCGCACCGCCGGACAGCGAGCATTTTGAAAGCCTCACAGACCAGCAGGTGAAAACGTACATGGAG
>UMFX01018880.1_pt1 | contig 25947 bp, 31 predicted proteins | sample 1965131 | NCBI WGS metagenome assembly UMFX01 (sample SAMEA4836058, study PRJEB28245) | human gut metagenome | biome: gut microbiome; material: fecal sample | place: Denmark | collected 2008 | reverse complement strand
TCTTTCAATATTATTTTTATCTTGACATATCACCGCTGGACTTATATTTTTTATATTTGTAATTACATACAATCATTTACTTAAAGTTGTAGCCTACTTCCAGCGCTTTTTCATTTACAGGGATCAGCTTTTCTTTTCTGCCAGGGAATACACTCTTCAGTTCTGCTTTTACAGCGTCCAGACCAACAAAGTTCAGGTACTTCAAAGCTACGCCCAGAGCTACCATATTTGCTGTTTTTGCATTTCCCAGTTCTTGTGCCATATCGTTTACAGGAGCATAAACCACTTCGATGTCTGTTCTTTCAGGTTTTACTTCTACCAGGTTGCTATTGATGATCAGATAACCACCTTTTTTCACCTGATGTTCATAGTCATGCAGAGAACGTTCATCCATAACCAGCAGTACATCTGCTTCAGAAATGATAGGAGACCCCATCTCTTCAGATACTACCATTTGACACATGGTGCGTCCACCCCTTTTTTCCTGACCATAAGAGGGTGCAAATGTAACAGTATATCCTTCTTTCATAGCAGCTGTGCAAATCAATTCGCCAATGGAAATAACACCCTGACCACCAATACCGGAAAACATGAATTGACTTTTCATTATGCATTTACCTCCTCATCTTTGAATACACCCAGAGGGTAAATAGGAATCATATTTTCTTCCAGGAAATCCAGAGCCTGTACAGGTTTCATACTCCAACCTGTAGGACAGGGAGAAAGTACTTCTACAAAACCTAAGCCTTTGCCTGCTTTCTGCAGTTCCAGAGCTTTTTTGATGGCTCTTTTTGTTTTAGCAATATTTGCGGGAGTGTTAACAGCAACTCTTTCACTGTAAACGCAGCCTTTGATGTTAGAGATTAACTCTGCCATATTTACAGGGGCACCTTCTCTTTCTACAGACTTACCATAAGGTGTTGTAGATGTTTTCTGACCTTCTAATGTTGTAGGAGCCATCTGACCACCTGTCATACCATAAATTGCATTGTTTACGAAAATAACACTGAATTTTTCACCACGAATTGCAGCGTGGATAATTTCAGACATTCCTTCGGAAACCATATCGCCGTCACCCTGATATACAATAACCATATTTTCAGGTCTTGCGCGTTTGAGACCTGTCGCCAGAGCAGGCGCTCTACCATGCAGCGCACAGATAGAGTCTGTTTTGAAGTACTGATCTGCGTACACAGAACAGCCAATAGGCCATACCATAACGGTTTCTTCCAGCCAATCCATTTCTTCGATAATTTCCGCAATCAGTTTATTGATGATAGCATGTCCGCAGCCGCCGCAGTATTTGAAATATGCATCCTGCAATACGGAAGGTCTTTTATATACAACCTGCATTCCGACACATCCTTTCTATTATTTCACGTACAATTCACGAATTTTTTCGTACAATTCTACAGGTGTTGGTGTAAAGCCACCCAATCTGCCGTAGAATTCTACCTGATCTTTATCTTTTACAGACAGTTTTACGTCTTCTACCATCTGACCAGCGTTCAATTCTACTACCAGGAATTTTTTATCATCCAAGCCTTCGAATGCTTTTTCAGGGAAAGGCCATACACGCTGAGGACGAATCATACCAACTTTCAAGCCGTTTTCTCTTGCAATTTTAATTGTATCCAGCGCTACTCTTGCTACAGAGCCAAATGCTACGATAACAATATCTGCATCTTCCACCTGAATGCTTTCCCATTTCTGTTCGTTTTCTCTGATCTTGCTGTATTTTTCCTGCAATCTCAAGTTGAATGCTTCCCACTGTGCAGGACCATCCCCACAAGTTGTGATAACATTGTGTTCTCTATTTTTTGCGCCTGTTACTGCACCAGCAAAAGAAATATCTTTGGGTGTCACTTCGTCAGGCAGGACAACACTTTCTCTCATTTTAGCCAGTGTTGCATCTGTCAGAACAATAACAGGATTCAAATATTTTTCAGCCAAATCGAAAGCTTCCTGAATCATATCAGCCTGTTCCTGTACAGAATAAGGTGTCATACAGATAACATTGTAGTCACCATGTCCACCGCCTTTTACTGCCTGGAAATAGTCACCTTGAGAACCAAGGATTTCACCATCTGCAGGACCGGGACGCATTACGTTTACCACAACCGCAGGAAGACCAGCTGCTGCCATATAGCTCATCGCTTCTTGTCCCAAACTAAAACCAGGACCTGCAGTACCTGTCATTGCTCTCTTACCAGCCGCTGCTGCACCAGCAATCATATTAAAGGCTGCAACCTCAGTTTCTGCCTGTACAAAAACCAAATCTCTTTTCGGCGCTTCTGCAGCATAATATTCTGGCATTTCACTAGAAGGTGTGATTGGATATCCAAAGAACATTTTACAGCCGGCACGAATTGCAGATTCAGATAATGCAGCATTTCCCTGCATAAAAACCTTTTCACCCATTTTTTTCACTCCTTATTCAGAAATATCTTTCACTACTTCAATTGCACCTTCAGGACATACTCTTCCACATGTACCACATCCAATACATTCTTCCATATCTGTCACAACGGGTGTGTAATAACCTTGTTTATTTATCTTATCCCCATTCACCAAAATTTTTTTTGGGCAATATTTTACACAATAATGGCACTCTTTGCATCTGTCAAAATCAATTTTGACCATATTCATCATCCTGGCACTCCTTTCTCTACAAAAGGCAGGCAAATTATGCCTGCCTTCATTTGTCTAAAATAATGAGATATGTGTATGGATTGTAAATAAAATTATTTTTGTATGCTATAATTTACTACTTCTTATTCTTCACCAGGATGTTTTCTATCTTTGAAAGAAGATTCCTGAGGACCTCTCTGGTCTTTTTTTGCAATATACAGGCTACCTGTTGCTCTACCACACAATACAGGAGGTTCACATGCTGTAGCTGCTGTACCAGGTGTTGCAACACCGCTAAGATCTGCATCAGTTCTATCCAGCTGAGTTGCAACTTTCCATGCTTCAAATTTGCATGTATAGGACTGGTTACCCACTTTTTCGATCCAGCCATGGTATTCCATGAAGTCACCTACATATACAGGTGCCAGGAATTCAATATTTTCATAGCCCAGGAACAGACTGATGTCACCATCTACATAAACCATCAGTTCTGTACCAACATCACCCCACTGATCTACAATTCTTGCACCATTTACAAGACCGCCAACATAGTGTGCATCTTTCGCACTCATCATCAGATGATGTACAACTTTTTTACCTACCATAATAAACTTCCTCCTTATAATTGCTTTTGCTTTAAATTTTTTGCTTTCATTTTTCAATGATGTTTATTACAGTTTTCATTATATAGAATGCCATTCTTTTTGTCAATACTATTCTATATATCAGAATATATATATTTTTATTCCTATATTTGTATATATTCTATAAATTTGCGAAACATTATAAAATAGTGGTCTTATTTATTGTTTTTTTATATTCATCCTTATATTACAGAAAAAACAATCCAATTCCAAAATAATAAATCAAACGTAAAAAGGCTCGTTCCTCAACCTGAGCACAAGCCTTTTGTTTATTATTTTTATTTTACTTCAAATAAACCATGCAACAGCACGAACAGGAGAACCATCTGCATTTTCTATTTTCAACGGAAAACAACTAAACCAGAATAATTCACTGCCACATAAATGCAAATTTTTTAAATTTTCTATATTAAGAATGTCTTTTTTTGCAAATAAAGCACGATGTCTCGTCAAATTTAAATCAGATACTGGATCCAGACCAATGGTATCAAAGCCAATACCTTTTAAGGAACTATTCATAATAAAAGAAAGAACCTCTTCGTCAATACAAGGATATTCTTCAAAATATTTTGAACTGCCCCAGTATTTATCCCAACCTAAATGAAAAAGAAGAAAATCTGCCTGTTCAACTTGATTTGCATATGGTAATAACTGTTCTTTTGTAATGTATTCTCCTTCTTGTAACATAGTACAGTCAATTACTAATGCTTTTCCAATAAATTGAGAAATAGGAAACTCATCCAAAGCAGTTCTATTAGGAAAGAGATGAACTGGTGGATCAACATGTGTACCTGTATGTGTATAAAAAGATATCTTAGTTTCTTTAAAACCATCCCTGTCATACGTATTAGCATCGACAAAATCAGGTGTTTCTGTTCCTGGATAAACAGGCATTTCAGGTGAGATAGCTTGCGTCAAATCGATAACTTTCATAAAAACCTCCAAATAGAATTTCTTATAATTTTACCATATATCAGAATGCAATTCTACTATTTAACATTTAATTGTTTTCATTTCAATAAAAGAATCTTGAGCAATACTTAAGCGATACGGATATGAAGTAAATTACAAACATAAAACGGTTAAAACATAAGTCTTAACCGTTTACTAAAAACCATATGATTATTTTACATATTTTGTATAGAGACCACTTGTCATGGATAAGTGCTGATATATATTTTATTTTCTATATGTCTATTTTGTAGTTGAATGGATATAGAATTAAGAGTGTTCCGCAAATTGATATACTGATCTTAGTGTAAATGAAATCAGCTAGCAAATGGAAGGTCCTCATTAGCAGGCTCCTCTATACCAAGGCACGTGCAGCTAACAATAAGTTTCACCCCATCCAAATCATAGTCTCGTAACAATTGGATGAAACCGACTCAGCAAATCCTGTCCTTCTTCATGCTCTTGGCTGCTAAAAAAACTCGCTGTATTTTCCTTGTTGACTACGATATCAACCGAGACAGCACTCTTTTTCTAAATGCTCTGCCCCAGTTATAATGCAAGTAGATTCTATACACATAGGCATACTAGTACCATACATCTTGTAAAAGGCGATAGCTTCACTCTTCAATATAGACATACTCTTTCTAATTCAGTTCACTAACAATGAGAAAGAAACCTTAAAACACTGATTACCATTGTCAAATAAGGATAGAAAATACTGATTAGGTATAGTATGTTAAAGAAAATCTACAACTTGAATTTTATTATTCAGAAAGGAGCGATGTAAATGAAAGCAAGTAGAATGAAAGACAAGGCTACTATCGGTGTGTGTTCTCCTTCGTTTCCAATTTCAGCAACAGAACCTATTCGTTATGAGAGAGGAATAAAATATTTAGAAAGTAAAGGTTTTCAAGTAAAAAATGGATTTTTGTATAAGAAAAATGACTTTTATCGTTCTGGAACAATAAAAGAACGAGCATCAGAATTTAATGATCTTTTATATGATGAGAACATTCAGATAATTATGACGGCAATAGGCGGCAATAATACAAATTCTATTCTGCCATATATAGATTATGAGTATATAAAAAACACCCTAAAATAATTATCGGATTTTCTGATATCACTGCTTTGTTACTGGCGATTTATGCAAAAACGGGTTTAGTGACTTTCTACGGTCCAGATGTAGCATCATCCTTTGGAGAATTACCACCCTTTGTAGACTGGACTTTTGAAAGTTTCAACACATTCGTGAACGGTATATCTGTACCGTACAATTATGAAATGCCTATTGCGTGGACAGAGGAATTTATTGATTGGAACGAACAAGATCGAGCAAAAAAATAATATTCTAATCAATGGATTTGTGTAAAACAAGGAACTTGTCAGGGCAGATTAATTGGAGGAAATCTGAATACAATGGAAGGCTTTTTTGGTACAGAATATATGCCGATAATAAACAAAGGAGATATTCTATTTATCGAAGACGCCGAAAAAGACGCATATACAATAGAGCGTTCTTTCTCTTTGCTTAAACTTGCAGGCGTATTTGACAAAGTAAACGGAATAATTTAGGAAAACACGAAAAATTTGACGATAATGGAACAGGTAGAAAACCTTATGAAATTCTTTTAGAAGTTATAGGAGATACTTCCATTCCCATTTTAGCAGAGTTTGATTGTTGTCATACTCACCCTATACTCACAATGCCAATTGGATGTGAAGTACTTTCAGACGCAACAAACAAAAAAATCATCTTAATGGAAGATTCACTGAATTAAAGGGAATTGAATTTTATTGAGTATATGACATCTAAATAATCACTATCCTCCCAATAGAACATTGAGCAGGAAATCCATAAACGGACTTCCTGCTTTTCTTATGCCCGAAATCAGAAAATAAAAATAGAACATGAGAAACTGTATGTCATCAGGGAGCAGAACGACAAAAACCACATTAACAAGGAAATCCACCTCTATGGCTATTCTACCAACCAGATATTTGACATCTGGAGTATCCTCAGACACTACCGAATGATTAATAACAAGAACAACCTTGTCCGATGTTACTGATAACGCACTACCCAGTATTGAAAATTTATTAAGTTCTTTTGGCTTGCCTCAAGGGGGCATTGCCTTCGAATAAAGTGATTGCATATGCTTAGAAGGAACTTATTAGAAAAATCTCAAGAATTCTTTCTGGATTACGAGATAGCTTAGTGTGCGAATATGCTTAGCTACGTTTGTCAGATTATTTAACAGTGTAATAAATTATATTAGGAATACAGTTATTGCGAATTTGAAAACAAAAACAGAAAATTAGTGGTTGGGATATATTGCATAAGTTTTTAATTAAAGGCTTAAAAATGATAATTTCAACAATTTAAGGAATTCTGAACAGCTTGACCGCTGGTTGCGGATAAGGACTGATATGTATTTTATTTATTATATGTCTAATTTTAAGTGTTGGGCACAGTCAGAATAATGAAATAGAAAAAATTTAAATACTGGACACTTTTCTTAAGCGCATTCTACTATACCTCTATATTTGATACTAACGATTGTAATAACAACATAATGGTGGAAATAGAACCAATTATGTTAATGACTTCTTCTATATTACTTCTATTCCTAACGCAATCAATTACCTCATCGCCAAAATTGCAAAATGTTTTGATTGTCTCCACCATATTTTGAATTTGCTCGTTCGTATCAATGATAAGTTCGTCTACAATTCTCTCACACACAGCGAACTCAGACCATAAACTTTGAATTTTCTCTTCAGTTTTTTTACAAAACAATTCAAATGTACCAATACAGTTCTCGCTTGGCTCAATTAGAATAATTTGTTGGAACCGTTTAAGCCAAAGTTTAATTTCTTGAACCTTTTGCATAGCGGCAATCCATATGAGTACATCTACTTTAGTAAATAAATCTTTTTTCACTTCGGGTTCTATTTCGCATGGCAATATCGTTTGTTGAAAATCAGCAACATCAGAGTCAAAAAGTCTATAAAATGGAATAGAAAATGCCATAGGTGAATATGATCCAACAATCACAGGGATGTATGCTAGTTCCTTAGGTTGTGTTTCACAATACCATCTATCACTAGATGGCAACACAGCACTCTGAAATATGCTTCTTAACTTGCACACTAAGCTTGCATACTCTTTTTCAAGTGTATTGTCTTCATCAACATTATAATCTTTAACAATATATGCATAATGGTCAGCTACAAGTAATTTACCACCTATAGTACTTGGTATTTTAGTAAGAGTATCATGAAAAAAAGTTTTACCTTTTCGATATCGCAATTTAGCATCATATGCTATCTCTTGTCCTTTAGGTGGATTATCAAGTACATAACGCCAAACATTCAATAATGTGAGGAGATTTTCTTCTTCATCATGTGCAAAGGATACACTTAGACTGCTGTACCCTAAAAACAGAGAATCATACTCAAAGCAAAAATTACAAAATGCTTCAGTAGCAGAATAGAGATTAAACATAGCTAGTCTTGGGTTTTTAATTGATGTTAAATCCTTTTTCCTGATTCGAGCCAAAAGAACTTCTGCAAATTGATTATAGAAATTGTCCAAAGAAGTATACACTTTATTAAAATACTTTCTAAAATTCTTATATTTCTCAACAGAAAGCAATTGTCTCATCGGAAAATATTCAGATGCAATCATATTATTTTTCCCTTCTGAGTAAAGACAATATGGATCTACTGCAGAAATAGGAAGATGATTTTCAGCAAAGATATGCCTTCTGAATACATCAATTTGTTCTTCAATTCGTTTCCATCTTTCTTTGGTATATCTTCCCTTTTTGTAAATATCATCTATCAACCTTATCGTTTGCTCAATCAATTTGTTAACATCTGTTCGGATTGCATCGATTTCTGTTACATACTGCCCCCAAGAACGTGGACGTTGAGTATAATCAATTCTATTCTTAACCCATCCATTAACTTCGGTAACCCAAGTATTATACCTTTTATCTTTTTGCATGCGAAGTTTATAATCTAATGGCTCTATTCCCAAATCATCTAAGAGGTCAACACCGAGTAGTTCTATATCAATATATTCTTTTTGCGGATACATCTGCTCAAGAATATCTAGCATTTTAATTCTCCAGTACTGATTTAAATTCTTGACTTCTTCTGGAATCATCACTTCATTCTCAAGTGGCGGAATGAATTTGCATACTATTTCATTTTCATCCTCAATAAAAGATATTACATTCATTTCTGAAATCAATTTATCAACCAATCTGTTTCGCGCTACTTGATACGCCGTTGAAAACGCAGTGTGTTCAGAAAGACCTCTTACGACATCTGCAGCTGCTTGAAGTTCCCCAGAACATATGCATTGTACTATCTCTTCCGGCTCTATAAGTATATGAACTTCACAATCACGTTTTGACATCCAAAATAACGCATATCCAAATGCCGATTTGTCCTCATCTGTTTGTGGTAGCAAAATTGGATGACAACAATTTTTAACAAAATAGTCTGTTGCTTGATAATCTATGGTTAGTGATGTTAGTGAATTCTTTGTTTCATCAATTGCCCTTTGTACCGCTTCCTTATCTTTGAATATCGAAAGCTCTTTCATATTGTCCGCAATAATTTCATTAGAATGATAGACACCAGAAAGGTCAAGTGGTAAAAAACAAAGCCATCCCTTACCTCGCTTCTTAATTAAATCCCGGATGGCTACTATATTATAATCAACATAGCGTTTTGCATCTAACCAAAGCATTGTTTTTATTACACTTGCAAATCCAACCCAATCCGTGAATTCACATCGAGAAAGCTGACGCAAATCATCTAAACTGCAGGATTGGTGAGAAAAGTAATCCATTAAAATAACACGTATATTTTTAGATTCCACACAAGGTATCGTCTTAAAAATTATATCTTTTTCAGTTGTACCAGTCTGTAAGCATATTGTATCAAATACAATTTGCGCACGAACCGGGTGAAGAGCCTCAATCTTGTTCTCATTAATAACTCTAATAAGATACTCATCTTTTAACCGTTGTATTGCTGAATGCATAGTCGAGCAATGAATCTCCTTTTTTATTGATTGAAAATCTACATTGGCACCTAAACGACCTGCATAACATACCATTTGTAACAATTCCAACCAATCATCGGATACTTTCTCTTTAATGAGCGCATCAATTTGGTACTGCAGACGATCTGTCAACGTTTGATTGTTTGAAAGCAAGTAAACGAATTCAATTAAGGGTCCACCATTTCCAAAGGCAATCCACGCTTCTCCAAATGTTCTATATATTGGGTGTGGTCTTTCACTTGTGAAAATATTATAAATATTCTCTGCTTCTTCCTTTGAAAGTGCTAATTCAACCACATCGTATTTAATAGCTTTTCCATTCAAAGGTGTAGCATTATAGTCTTCATCACGAATTGAAACCAAAACAGGTATCTTTAATCCACGAGTTTGTAATTCTTGAATTAAAAATGCCCACAGTATTTCTCCCGGCTGCACATCAATATAAATAATAAGATTTTCATTGTGTTTCCCAAGTCCATCTAGCGCTGCTACAAGGTTTTGGGCTTGCGTTTCTGTCGCAATTGTGCGGACACAAAACACGCATCCTTCTGGATATGTATCAAACAAATAACGGTAGCATAAAGCAGATTTTCCTTGACCCGAAACGCCTTTAATTACCACTACTCCGTTTCTTTCAAGGGTAAATTGAATCTTTTTTAACCAATAGTTTCGTTTAATATCCACACCGCATCTAATATGTGCTGGATGGGCAGAAACCCCTTGTGAAAACTCATTTCGGAGTTGCTCTTGGTTGGTATTAAGTTGTAATTCACTCAAGCATATGAGGGACTTATTATATTCTTTATAAAAACCATCAATAGCGGAAATGCCTACTCCAATTTCATGAATTTTGTCTTTCCACATTGCTAAAGTTGTATGACCTTTACTGTTGGACAACTTGGAAATATACTGAACTAATAGTTCTTGAGCCAATATAGGTGCTGGCATTACAGGAACATAACTACCAATCTGTTTCTTTAAGCTCTCTTCGAGTTCTCCAAGACTAACTTTTTCAAATTGCAAAGAATCTATTAACCAGATGGCGTCTTCAGATGATAGTTGATGTTTTTCTCTCAATCGATTAGCCAATATCTTTTTTTTCTCTTTGTTATTGTTAGCGACTCCTTGTAATTCTGTTCCCAACTCGCCGAAATAAACAATCTTTATACCTGAAAATGATTTATCTATAGCATGTAAACTACACATCCGATTAAAAAATCCCTCTCCACCTATAGATGTTTTAGTAGAAGCAAGGCTGGAAAGCGTAAGATCCGAAGATATATTTTTAATTTGAATAGCCTCAACAACAGTTCCGTCTTTTTTTATAACTAAATCTTCAATATCTTCAGGATAATATTCACAGCCGTCTTCATCCATAAGTAATCTATATGCAATGTATAAAGTTTGAGACGAAAAACCTTTCCATGCAGCTTGGGCACCAATATCTGATTTTGTAAAATTTAGATTGCTCATTTCTTACCTCCCTAAAGCAAAAATTATGTAGCTGCCCAATCAAACAGACATCATCTATATCTATTGTAAAATTTCCTGTTTTTACAATAGTAGCATGCTACCGTCTTTTGTTTAAATAGCGATTCATTATTTACCAATATATCATTTTTCTTTTTTTCGAAAATATAAGAGCCAAAAGATATAAAAAATCTCTTCAAAAAACAATTTATCTATTTTCAAGTCGCAGTCAATAATACATATATTCTATATCATATGCCATGATTTCATATTCCATATTAAAGACCCTAGTATATACTTGTTCAGCTTCAAATAATCACACATTTTTCATGATTAACTATCTTTGTAGCACCATCTTTCACCGTACGCATCATATTCATGGTGCTTTTAATGGACTACCTGTAAATCCAACATATGTGGCATTTGGCAGGTTCTAGTAAGTGATTCCGCCATACTCATAATGGTTTTTGTATACATTTCTCCCAATTTGTTTGCTTGATCACTACTTTTCCTGTTAAAAACCATACTTCCCACCGTGTGCCTTGTCTAACATAATTGCAATATCCCTTCTTTCAGAAAGGGATTCTCGGTTTTCTCGAATTTCTGCATCTTCGTAAAATAATGACGTTCACCTAGCGGTTTGCTAAAAGCTTTTTTAAGTACTGTCTGCTTTCCGCCTGCTATGTTGTCTGATACAAAAAGTCTTTGCATCTTGCAAACTTCCCATAATACTGGTTACCCAAATCGTTTCTATCCATAATAACAACAATGATTGGGCTTTTAGGTGTTTCCTATAAATATTGGGCATAAAACACCATGGAAAAGGACTTATCACTGCCCTATTTGTGCCAAAATACACCGTATCTGACGTCGGTTAAACAGCGTGCTTTGTAAAAGCAATGGCTTTTTTAACTGTAAAATACTAGTAATAACCTGCCAAAATTTTGAATATATTTTATCTATCTACATTGAAACAAATATAATTTTTTGATATCCAAAATCTGTTTTGTTCAAAAGTTCTCTTAAAGAATGTAGAAAAATCTGCAAACTATGTATTTTTGTAACCTCCGTCTATGGGTTTCCATTCCGTGAAATGTTCTTCCAAGGTATTAATAGTACCTGCCTTGGAAACAATCCCAACAAAAAATAAATGTCCATTATAGACAAAAAGACATGGAATCACCTACTTTTCTTATTTTTTTGAACTGTATATTCCTTCCCATACATCAAGATCTGATATTGTTAAATATACTTCCATTGTTCGAAGTAATTCCTCTGTAATACAATTAGTTTCATAAATATAATCTCTTGTAATATTCTGATCAAAATTTTTTCTTACTTCTTTATCTGTTGCTATTTTTCTATCCGACAATTGAAAATACTCAAAAAGATAACATATATTGTCTATCCTCTTTGCTATTTCCTGTAATTTACACCATAAATCTGGTGGAAATACAAATTCTGCTTCTTTTAGAGATATTATAGTATCCTTTAATCTTTCTTGCTTCAATAATAAATACTCTTCATATATCTGTTTATTGGTTTTTTCTTTGTAATTAGTTTTGTCCATAAAATCAAGATACGACTTTAGAAAAAAATATATATCTTTTGCCACATTCCAATACTTCAATCTATGTTCGTAAAGTGAAATTTTAATTTGTCTTCTCTCTAAGTCTTCTTGCCTTAATTCTATTTTCGATTCTAATTTTAATTGTTGTTCTGCTATTTGTTTTGGAATTTTCACTGCCACAAAAACAGCAATAGCAGAAATGATAATACTTGTTACAGTGGCAACTAATTGTATGTAATCAAACCAGCCTCTTTGTCCTAAAGACTGAATAGCAATAATTAACTCTTCTATCAATTTTTCCATATTTCTTTAAACCCCATAAAAGATTATCTTCTATTTATAAAAGTCTTCTTTGTTTGAAGATTTCATCTTACATTTTATACAACCATAATCCAAATGAGTTCCTAATTGACATAATCTTACCACTTCATGTGGATTACATTCACTAGGATCTTTTGTTGGATCTATTTGATCAAATTCTTTTTCTTCAAGATTTCTCATAATTTATTTCCTCCTTGTCATATATAATTCTTAATTACTTCATTAATTCTTTTTTTAAATTACTTAAATCTGTTTGTGATAATAAAATCATCGCACTTTGTTTACCTGTCTTATTAAAATCAGTAAAACATATATATTTTCTATTTCCGGTTTGATATATATATACATTACTGTGTGCTATAGCATTACGGATATGTCTTAGAATACATTCGTATTCTGTTTCTTTTTTTGATTTTCTTTTTACAACAAAACCCTTATATTTTCTATTTATTTCACATTCATCACTTAAACTATACTTAACAAGATATGTTTCTAAACTTCTATGATCATCAATAAATATATATTGATTTATAGGTATGGACTCAATAAATCTATTCCAGTTATTCTCAAGTCTACTTTTTTCTATATTTAATGCCTTTTCACTTTCAATTGTCGGGGCAAGGTGCAGAAAAAAACTAAATAGATTTAATAGTTTTCTATCTGCTGTCTCAAAAGGTGCCACTCTACATTGTTTAATTTCTTCAATTTTCAAAATAAACTCCTTTCATACATATATTAAATACTGTTTCTTATTAACATTTCGCCAGACATTAGCTTCGGTAAAAGTGTATCTCGTAACGCAGAAAGTCTAATATTCTCACTTTTAATAAAATGAATTTGTGAAAGAATAGGAATATCAAGTATATTAAATTCTTCTAGTTCAATATTAGATGGAAGCATAACTGGATATGTCATAATCTGTTCCTTATCTCCACGAGGCATCTTTATCCCTTCTGATTCTGAACCATTAAAGCAAAAATTTATCAGCAAATAAAGCACTGAATAAACAAGCTGCATATCATTCTTGAAGCGGATTGAAACATAACACATCTGGTGAGCAATCACATTTCTCCTCACTAATATACAATCTTTTTAATAAGGTCAATATTGGAAGATCGATCAAAACTTTTTAATTCAACAGATTTTATTTCAATAATAGTTATTCCTGTAGCTCTTGCTTGAATCCTACTTTATAGCGTAACGACTTGCAATGCATAAAACAAATAATGATTATTCTGTGTACAAAAGCTTATTTTTCACTTATTTGAATCCAAGCAACCTCCCCCAATAGTGCTTTTGTTGTAAAAATAACAGGAACCCTTTTCGGAATACTGCGCCTCAATCAAAGTATGAACCACTTAGGACGGAGCATAGAAATTTCCAACAACTTGCCTTCCTGTTCCGTATACTTAGAAAGGTACTCTTGCAAATCTCGACATGATATACTTTATTATATCACATAATGAAAATGTCGTATAGAATCCATCACTCCATATTTTGGAAATGAATACATAAATGAACCGAATTGCAAAATTTCTTATTATAAAACCATCATCCTTTTTACAAAAAATCAGCTGACCGTTTTCAACGATCAGCTGATTTCCATTTCATTTCCTTTTCACTCTACCGCAGTCCCCACAAACTTATAGTAAATCTCCACTTTCTGCGTCTTATTTCCTTCCTCGTCTACGACCTTCTCATGGACGACAATCCTTTCGATAAGCTCATTAAGTATGTAGGCATTCAGTTCCTGTATATCCGTATACTTCTTGATGAGAGGAACGAACTTCTCCACATTTTGGAACACTTCCTGGGTTTTCTCCCACTGCTCTTTCAGCGTTTCCTGCTTGCTTTTCAGTTCTCTTTCCTCTTGATCAAGCCCCTGATACATATCCTCATATCGTTCATCGCTGATTCTGCCCAAGGCAAGGTCTTCATATAATCGTTTGATGACTGCTGTTATTTCCGATAATCTTCTTTCAACTCGCTGCAATTCCACTTTGATTTTCGTCCCATCCTGTTTCTGCTGGTCTGTTTTCATCTTCACCAGCATTTCCAGATACTGTTCTTCCGCATTTTGTGCTCTACTTGCATGGCGGCGGATATCCTCCAGAACGATTTGGTACAACGCCTTCCAGCTAATGTAATGGGAGGTACATCTATCTTTACCGTAGTTTCTATAGACCCAGCAGCTGAAGCCTGTATAGGTACCTCGTTTGGCATCATAGCTGACATTCAGAGAAGAACCACAGTCAGCACACTTTACCAATCCCGCGAAGGGCTGCAATTCCCCTTTTGCGTTTGGTCTTCTCTTGGCTTTCATCATCTGATGCACCGTGTCCCAAAGTTCTTCGGAAATGATAGCCTGATGCGCATTATTATATACGATCCAATCTTTTTCCGGCGTTTCCTCTCTCCTTTTATCGAAAAATCCCTTTGTTCTTGTCCTGCCAAACACTGCCTTTCCCAGATAGACCGGATTGTTCAGAATGGAGCGTATGGTCGATGCGTGCCAGTCAAAATCCTGTCTCCAGTAATCGCTTTCATAATAATCGGGATGGTTCCGATTGAAATATGCCTGAGGATTCAAGATTTTTCGCTCCCGCAATATCTTTGTCATCTTACCATATCCGATACCATCGGCGAAAAGTCTGAATATCATTTGCACCACTTCCGCTGCCGGCGGATCGACAATGAGTTTATGTCTATTCTTCGGATCTTTCTCGTAACCAAATGGTGCATGGGCACCTAGGTACATCCCTTCCTTTGCTCTAGCTCTATGGGCAGCTTTTGTTTTGGCTGACACCTGTCTGGTATAATAGGAATTGATAACGTTCGTGAACGGAAGGACTAAGTTATCCGAACCATTTTTTGAGTCATAATTTTCTGCGATGGAGATGAAGCGGACGCCCTTCTCCTCGAAGTAATGTTCGATATAAAGCCCCATCTGGGCATACTCTCTGCCAAATCTGGAGAGGTCTTTGACGATGACCACATTGATTTTTCCAGCTTCAATGTCCGCCATCATCTGTTTGAACTGGGGTCTTTCGAAGTTTGTTCCGCTCCATCCATCATCACAATAAACACCTGCAATAGGGATTCTGTTTTCCGCACAGTACTGTTTCAACAGTGCTTTCTGTGTCTGGATACTGTTGGATTCTCCGGCGTTGCCGTCATCCTGGCTGAGTCTGCAGTAAATTGCAGCAGCGATATTTTCCATAAAATCACCTTCTTTCAGCCAAACATCATATCCCTACATAGCCGGTGAATCCATACCCCAATCTACTGAATCTTCTTCCTCTGGTTCGTCATATGCACCAGATTCAAAATCTTTTTTGATCATATCCGCTACTTTTTCGGTGATATCTTTGTCCCCATTGAAGCAGCTTTCCACATGAAATTTGACCCCTCTGATTTCTTTGGTACTCATTACCCTTGATACCTTTCTCATAAAGCACCTCCTGCATTACCCCATTTTCATGCCATGGGCTTCTTTTTTCTCCTGAATTTTCTGTCGCAGTTTACGGTCAACGGTTTGGATGACCGCATCCTGTTTTTCATAATCTTCTACAACGATGTTGCTGACTTCTTTCAATAGCCGTATCAAATGATTCCTGATGATTTCATTTTGTATCTGATTTTGCTTTTGATGCTGGCTTTCCATTTGCTTATTGCTGATTTCCAACGCCGTTTTCAGCACCAGATTTTTGATGTTCCGAAACTCTGGCTCCTCAGAAAAAGAATGTCTGGCGTAGCCTTTGCCGTCATAAAAAGATATGACCTCGTCTTTCAAATCCAGCCATGACTGGTAAAGAGAATCTATCTTTTTATCCTTACTGATTTCCGAAACGATTTCATCCACCAGCAATTTATTCTCTTTGGCAAGACGACCGTATACTTTTTTATGCTTTGCTGTCTGCAAGTTCTTTGCCAAGGTAAATAGCAATGCCTGTGCATAAGGATTTTCTTTGTGTTCCAAAGACAAGGAACGCTCCAAAAGGTTTCTGCATTCCTCTCGAATCCATTTCCGCATCTCATCTTTCTGCCCATAGAGATGGTAAAATTCATCATGGAAAATCTCATGAGCGAAGGCACTTCTCAAATTTTCAATGCCTTTTTTCGTCAGATAGCCCTCTTTCGGGTCTTTGGAATAGCACATGATATGGATGTGCGGGTGGTGACCTTCGTTGTGAAAAGCACCATACCAAACCAGATTTTCCGGCTTGATCCGCATTTCTTTTGCCATTGCCAAAGATTTTTGCGTGACCAGATTTCTCCATACCTTTGCATTATCATAGCCCAATCGCTGGGCATCCTCTCGTTTCAGAGAAACCACAAAGTTCCAGATGCGTCCCGGATATTCCGCTGCTTCCTTCTGGACTTTCCGCAAATCAATCTTTTCATCTCTATCATTCCACAGGGCATGCCCCTGCTCTGTGAACTCTGCCCAAGGGCGTTTGGCTAAGTAGCCCACATAATTTTTCATATCATTTCCATGATAAATTTGCACCTCTGCGATTTTATGAATGAGATCTTCCGCTGTTTGACAGCTAGGATTTTCTTCATACGCCTGATATTCTGCGGCACATTCTTCTTTCAGCTTCGGAGATTTTTTCATCTCTTTTGCGATCCATTCCCTTTGAAGTGCAGAAACTTCACCAGAAATCGGCTGAGAATATCTTTCCGCATTCGGTCTGGTGGCGATGTATTTCACATAGTTTTTCATTTGTCCTTTGGAAATGTTCTTCACATATCGTGCAGTAAAAATGATTTTTGCCATGACTTCGCCACCATCCTTTCATCAACTTTTCACTTTATCATGTCTTCCAGAGATAAAGTTCCATTCATGCTTTTCACTTCCCGCTGGCATAGATTGTGGAGCTCGGTCAATGTTTCTTCTTCCACTTGAAAATAATAAGCAATGATCCGCTGCAGTTTTGCCAACTCCACAGCCATACGAAAGCTCTGATTGGAGAGTCTGCCTTCAGAAGATTTCACCGATGACTCCACGACCTTCTGAATCTGCTCGCCCAACACCACTTTGTTTTTCTCTGCAGAAAGGTAACCAACATAGTACCTGATGGCTTTTTCAATAAATTCATTCCGGCTCCGGCAGTCATCCATTGCCATACCAGCCACGCAAAGATTGGCTGTTTCCTCCGAAAGCCGGACAGTAAATGTCTGTTTTGTATTCTCCTTTTGCAATCCTCATCTCCCCCTTCCATCTCTCCTTGATGTCGGTACCGACGTCAGGCACAAAGCCCATGGTTTCTAAGGGAAAAGGCAATTTTTCCCACTGGAAAGCGCCGCTTCCGACGTCTGTGCCTTCTTTCTGACACCAGCTGTTCGGGGCAAACAATCTCCGCACTGCGGGGATTGGAGGGAATCGTGGCGGAACAAGACACCGCCGCTTTAACCAGCAATCTTTTTTTGCCCTTCCAATGGGCTCTACAACAGGGTCAAAGAAATCCGTTCACTGCCAATTCTCAACATTTCCCCAAAAATCCCTCACGTTGCCCCTTTGTTCCTCTGGCAATCACATCTCCCGATTCTGTTTTTCATCGCCACACAGGCGGTCACATCGCCGACAAACGCCTTCCTTCTCTCTGACAGGGTCAGCAGGGTCAGTTTTTTGCCAGCCCACCCAAAAACCGTCACTACCGTCACTTTTTTCGTTTTTACATCTTTCGAAAACCCACATTTCCCCTAATTTCAAAGGTTTTTCCAATCTACTGTCTTTTTCTGTGGCAGGGTCAGTAGAAGGATTCTTCTGCCGACTACCGTCACTGATAAAATCTATTTTCATTTACATTTTCTCCTTCCATCCATGTGATTTTTGAAATTTCCATGATTCTTTTGCCATCGCTTCTTCTGGTATGGAAAGCATAACCCAAACGCAGAAGCTCTGCAGAGCTTTTCTTCAATCGTTTCAAGAGCGTCAGATGGGAAATGTTTTTTCCAGAAGCGTTGCTGAACAATTCTGCCAATGCACTTGGCTCTCCCGAAAGAAAAATATGTTTTTTCATACACCCATCCACGATGGAAACGATTTCGTCAACGGGTTCTTTTTGCTTTTCCAACGAATCCTCTTTTTTCATCCAGATACTGTTTTCATCTCGTTCCAGTTTCAGTTCCCGTGGCTCCACATCTCTCCCCAGAACAGATAACTTCACAGAGCCACTGCCCCTTTTGTTTTCTGTCATCACCAGAATAGTATCGGCTGCCCCTTGCAGCCCTGTGGTTCCAGAAATCATGTGGAATGCGTCTTTGCTTTCCTGCTTCCGCAAGTGATGAATCAAAAGTATAGTCATCTGGTATTCATCAGCAATCTTTTTCAGAGATTGGATGTCTTTATAGTCCGTCCCATAACTATAATCCAGACTTTGCTTTCGGATGCACTGCAATGTATCAATGACGATAAGCACTGTTTCTTTCTGCTCTGATAAAAACTTTCGAATCTGTTCTTCCAGCCCTTCCCCAAGGCAAGCAGCTTCCCAACAAAAAAACAGATTCGCAGGTGCGTCATCTGTTACGGTAAGGGTTCTGTTTTGCAGACGGGATTGATTGTCCTCCAAACAGAGATATAATACGGTTCCTTTTGCCGTTTCGCAGTCCCAAACAGGCTCCCCCTTCGCAACGCAAAGGCAAAGCCACAGAGCGAAAAAAGATTTCCCTGTTTTAGGGGCACCAGCAAGTATGGCAAGTCCTTGAGGAAGAAATTCTCTGACTGCAAACTTGATGGGTTTATAATCCATATCCATGAGTTCCTCGCCACTCATGACCTGAAGCGGTTTCGTCATAACACCATAACACCTCCTCTCCTATGAAATTTTTATGGGAATCTGATATGGGCATTGGAACACCACCTCCTCAATGATATCTCAAAAATTTTTAGACTTATCAAAAATATTATTTTTATAAGTCTATAACTAAAATTTAACACGCCATTGCTTTTTTGTCAAGACACATTTATAATAATATTATAGTTCTGTCTAATTTTTATTTTGAAAGGAAAATGACCATGGCTGATGATCTGCAATATAAAGTCTATCTGTTAGAGGGACAGGAAAACTTCGTAACAGAAACAAAAGAATATGCGCTGAAAAAAGAATATCAGTTTCCTGATAGTCTGATTGATTTTCTGTATGTGGATTTCCAACCCCTTATGGGTGCATTTGAACAACTGGGACGGGATATTGAAAACCTCTACCAGAAAAAAGATGCCCAGTACACCAGAAGCGTTTTGGATTTTCTCCATGACATGGCAGCGGTACACCCCTATTTCGAAATCACTTACCATGTTTGGAAAAAGAGATTCCGTCAGGCAGAAGAACAGGAATTCAAAAACATCATTGACCTGCTGCCGAGAAAACAACTGACTTGGATTCCTTCGGAGGCGGTGGAGATACAGCGTCAGATCAGAGATATTTTCGACAACTGTTTGGACAGAGATTTATCTCAAGGGACTGTCAATGAACGACTGACAAGCCATTTCAAAAAATATCAGGGTGATTCTTTGAAACTGTTCCGCTTCCAGAAATTGAATATCAAATATGAAATGGTAGAAGATCGGGCTTTTACAGATGTCCTTTATCCAGAAAGCATTTATGATGTCATTGATTATATTTTGCGTGAGTGCATCAAAAGAGAACAGCCCATCAGAAAATGCAAAAATTGCCAGAAGTATTTTGCCATCCGTGGCAGAACCGATACGGAATACTGCTCCCGCCCCATTGACGACATGGGCAGGACATGCAGAGATTTGGGGGCGTCCTATCTTTGGGAAAGAAAGAAAAAGGATGATGAGATATTCAAAGTTTACAGACGGGAATATAAGAAGCGTTTCGCATGGATCAAGAGCAAAAAAATCTCTCAGGAGGATTTTTACGCATGGTCTGAGAAAGCAAGACAGCAGAAGGAATTGTGTGATCGTGGGGAGATGACACTGGAGGAATTTAAGGACTGGCTGAAGAGATAATGCAAATTAAGGGGGAAAACAATTATGCTGATGATTCTTTGGATTGCAGGGATCATTTCAGGTTTTGCGTTTCCATTATTTCTTATCTCAGCAGTGAGAGCAAAGGATGAAGAAAACGAAGTAATGACATATACCTTCCTGTCCTGTTTGACTTTCGGAATTTGTATGCTTTCTATTTTGGTGACACTCGTATATTCCTAATGATTGCAGAATTATTCGCTTCAAGGAAATAAAATTCTCAGCTCAAGTAAAAGCAAGATTTCCAGATGAATGATGTAGGTGTGGAGAGATGACATGAAAAATGAAAGGGCTAGCAAAACATCAAAGGGGGACTCTTTATGAAAAAGAAATTGAGCATCATCGTTGTTATTCTTTTATTATTATGCGGTGGCTATTACTTTGGGCTTGGTTTGATACCAGCAACAGACGTGGGGATATCAGATTTTAAGGTATCGGAAAAGCAGGATCAAATAACGGTTTATACCTTTGTTTTAAGTTCCGTTGGTTATACCAGAGCTGTAAAAGATGTATCTGATGATCCTGAAAAAATGAAGTTGCAATTTTATCCTGCTTTTGGAGGCGTCAACGGCTCCATTGGCGCAAAAAGTGAATTTGATCTTCCCCTCTCTCCCGAATGCAAGGAAATCTATGTTCTGTTGTATGATGATTATAAACTGCTGATTGCAAAAAATCCTGCTACGGGTGAATGGGAAATGGTCTAATAAATCACTTGACTTCTGATTCCATAAGAGTTTATATACCACAAAGCATATTACATTCTAAAAGGTGGTTATCTTATGGATATTTTCGAAGCATATCTCTCCTCACCTGACGAAAGCACACCAACATTCTCCGCATTCTTTCAATCAGCACAAAACCTAAAGGAAAGCCTTGGGACGAAGGGATACCTGCTAGATCATTATCTTTCTCTCTGCTTTCGTTTGATTGCACAGATTGATTTTGTCAGCTTACAGGATGAAGTTTCAGAGGCCATGGCTGCCATAATGCGGAGCATTTCTGATGCAGAAGCAGAAAAAGTATTTGTCTGTCAGGAAGTTTATACAAGACAAATACTCTGGCTATTATCTCATGCGGACGCCTTATTAGGGCAGGCATTGCAAGACTTCATACAGGAAAAGACACTTTCCTCTGAAACCAGTGTAGACATCATAGACCTCAGGCAAACAGAGGAAAAAATAAAAGTTCTCATTGGACAGGAGAAAATGGAATCTTTCCAGAGAATGTTCCTTCGTCGTTTTCTGTTTTCTTCTGTGGCACAGCTCTTTTTACAAGGCATGACCACAGAATTTATCAGAAGGTTTCTGACCACCGATATAGAAACAGGAATCGAGGTTTTCCGAATCCATCTGAAACATTTTGGGCATGAAAAAACGGCTAAAACCTAAGGTTTTAACCGTTTTTTTGCAAAGAGCCGGAAACGTGACTCGAACACGCGACTTACTGATTACGAATCAGTTACTCTACCGACTGAGTTATTCCGGCATATCTGATGGACTATCCTTATCTACAACCAGCGACCTGTTCTTTACGAATCAACGAAAACAGTATCATCAGATAAACATCTATAACACTATATCACAAATTCTCATAAAACGCAATAAAAAACATCATAAGCAGACTCAAAATACGATGCTATCTTAACCTCTTATTTCTCCAACATCTAACAAAAATAAATTCTCATAACGATTTTCTAAATTCATCTTATGTTCCAATGGAAGATAAAATGTATACACCGTTCATTTTATGTCTGATTTTCTCACATCTATTTTTTCTAAAAACTTTATAATCAAAGAATCACAGAAAACATCCAAGGTTTTCTGTGATTCTCCAATTCATAAAAATTCAGTTATGCTCTTTTCTCTTTAATTAAACCAATGAGAAAAATCACCGCAAAAATCAAGCACAAACTTCCCCAAACAATCAGGTCCTGAAAAATGCCATGTGCGGTCAGTCCCAAAACGCCTGCCAGAGCATAAGCAATGATGCAGAATATGCTGCCTCCGCGACTATTTCTTGCCGCAATGGCTACGATACCTGCCACCAGCATCAGCAATGCCACAGCCATTCCTACGCCGCCGCTGGTTCCGCCTTCATTTGCCAATGCATCCCCCACTGTAGCTGCGCAAGATTGGAATAAAACCACCATTGTCAGTACAATGCTGATGATACCAATGACTAATTTTGCTGTTTTCATGTTACTTCCTCCCTTTTTCTATTTGTTTTTTACGCAAATAACCTCTCACAAAAAGGAAGGCAAACTCATTCTCGATCGCCTCTTGGAACCACATATCTGGATAATTTGATCCCTTTGCTGATTTCAGAAACATAACCGGACTGGATTCCAGAGAGTTCCACAATATGTTTTATGGTACAGCCACTGCTTTGCAGTTCTTTCGCATAAAGAATACCAAATAGATTGACCTGACACACCGCTTCATTCCGTCTGGCATTTTCGTACATACTGCGCAGAATTTCTGCCAATTCCATATCTGTCATAGGTTCCCTCCTTTGCTTTTTGCTATTCGCTATTTGCAAATTCAGTATAAAGGAAAAGCCCCATGATTTTTCCCCCGATTTAGGGGAGTTTTTAATCTGCGCTTCTAGTCAGTTCCGTTTCTCCATATTCCTGCAGCCAACTATTGACCGTATCCACAGAAGTAATTCCCTCATTGAATGCAATGATAAAAATGGCATCTCTCTGTTTTTTGGGATACAGTCCCGGCATTCCATACAATGCCAATGCCCGCTGCACTTCCTTCAGATTCATTCCCATGGCAATAAAGATACGGAGCAGCTTATCCCGATCTTTGGTATGACTTTCTCCATTGAGCAATTTATATCCATACTTCTGGGGCATATCCGCTTTTTGAAAAATATCCTGCCGTTTCAGATTCCTTTGCTGAATCAACTGATCCATATAGGTAATGAAGCTATGTGACTGCACTGTCATATCATCTTGCAATGCTGACAATTCCGCTTTCTTGGTATGTTTTAATATTTCCATTAACTTTGATGTGCTTTTTTCTTCCATATTTCCACTCCTGTTTACAAAAGCCTGTTCATTGTAGTAAAATTATACTGCATTTCACATTTTGAAACAATAGGGATTCATTTTGAGGTGAACTTATGGAATTACAAACCCGTTTGCGTTTATCATTCTATAGAGAAATTGCTGATATTAACACAGCCCATCATATCCGTCTGGTACAGCACACAGTAAGCGGAAAAATTTTTGTAAAAAAAGAGCTATCCATATACGATTTACAGGTTTTTCAATATCTGATGACTGAAAACATCCCGGGCACCCCAAAAATTGAAGAGCTTATCGAAGAAGGCAACACCTTATACGTCATCGAAGAATATATTTCCGGTAATTCTCTGGAGGAAATCCTTGCCAAAGAAGGTAGCTTTTCTGAAGAAAAAGCTGCTGATTATATTCTGCGCATCTGCCGGATTTTGCAGCCCCTGCACCAGCAGCATCCCCCCATGGTTCATCGTGATCTGAAGCCATCCAATCTGATTTTGACTTATGACGGCAGATTGGTTCTGGTGGATTTCAATTCCGCAAAGTCTTATCATCCTGAACGTTCTCAGGATACTGTTCTTTTCGGCACAGCCGGATACGCTGCTCCAGAACAGTATGGTTTTTCCCCTTCCGCACCGGCTGCTGATATTTACGCATTGGGGGTACTGTTCCACAAAATGCTCACCGGTGCACTTCCGACTGAAACAAACTATACAGGAAAATTTTCCGGTGTCATTGCCAAATGCATCGAAATCGATCCGAAAAACCGCTATAATTCTGTTACTGCATTCCAAAAAGCCATCGAAAAAATATTAAAGCCACCTCTCACTTTGGAACAACTTAAAATTCCTGAAAAATGCCAAGGATACGCCTTGCCGGGTTTTCGCAGCAGAAAAAAAGGTTATATGATCGGGGCTGCTATCTGGTATTTCTGTCTTGTAATCGGCTGTCTTTTTATGGAATCAGACAATGTTGTTGGCATTCAGTTGATTCCTTACAAAATTATCAGCTTTATCATATTTTTCTCTCTGACACTTTGGCTGGGGAATTACAGAGGCATTCAATATTATTTCCCCCTTTGCCTTCATCGCAATCGCGCAATTCGATATATTGCCATTGGATTTTTCGCCTATGTATGGATTTTCCTGTTGATGATTATTCTGGCTTTCGCTGTGGATGCCCTTGCACCATAAAACAAAAATCTTTGCCGCCTTTGGGCGGCTTTTTCTTTTTCACAACTATTTTACATTCAATGAACCAAATCCCACGAAAAACCCAGAAATAGTAATTTTTTCTAAATAATTGTAAAAGTATATTGCACACCTTGGATTTAACCTGTAAAATGTATGTATATTCCATTTATCATTTATATTTTTTTAAGCAATGCACCAAAAGCAAATATCCGACCATGGTCATTCTGTATAAAAATTCAGAAACCATCTGCATGACACCATCAACAATCTGATGCACATGATAAAGGAGAGAAACTATGCACTGCCCCTACTGTAATCATAAAATTTCTGCACATGCAAACTTCTGCGAGCAATGCGGGAAAAAAATCCCCAAGTGTCCTACTTGCGGTCATATTATTTTGAAAAGAGAAAATTTTTGTCCCGTGGATGGAACCCCTTTTCCTCCCGAATTTTTTGCTGACTGGCCAATGGAAGAAACTGCTCTTGCCAAAGAAACCACGCTTCCAGAAGAAACCACACTTCCAGAAGAAACCGCACTTCCAGAACCTGATTTGCAGGAACTTTCTTACAGCACGGCGGAACCAATCGAATCAGATGTCATAAATGATGAGGATTTTGAGGAAGAATATGACGAAGAATATGATGACTTTGAAGATTTCGAGGATTATGATGAATCTGAGGAATCAGAAAAAACCAATTGGAAACCGATTCTCATAGCAGCTGCCATTGTCGGTGTCATTTGCATCTTCATCAGTTATATTGCAATTGTAACAGGACCAGGTACTTTGAAAACAGAAGAAAACACGCAGGTAGAAGCACCTGCAAAACAACAAGACACACAAGAAGCAGACGCTGCTGTATTTCTTTAGTATTCCGATGATTTATTCTTGATGTCACAGGATGATGTAATCATTTAACAGCAGAAAACAAATACGAAAGAAAGCTGGTCTATTTTGTTCAAGCAATACAAATGGAATTGCTTTCAAGAATTTTCACAAAAAATAAAAATAGCCGGAACCCTTAAAATGAACTGCACCCCATTTGTTAGACAGTATGATAT
>UMFX01032350.1_pt1 | contig 26152 bp, 43 predicted proteins | sample 1965131 | NCBI WGS metagenome assembly UMFX01 (sample SAMEA4836058, study PRJEB28245) | human gut metagenome | biome: gut microbiome; material: fecal sample | place: Denmark | collected 2008 | reverse complement strand
AGATATGTCCAATAGGTAGTACTGCCGGATGTAGGCAGGGCAGCCCAGTTTTTGATCTGGTGTTTGATTTCCGTCTTGGAGTAACGGTAGAAACCATCCCCATTCTCTACTGTTTTATTTACGCTTTTGACCAACCCAACCAGACTTTCTTCCCCCGCCGGGTCGCCGATATCCCCAATCTTCCCATCAATTCCCGTTACCTTCGTCAGCACTTCCGCTAACTTTTCCAGCAACACATTCTTCAACTGTGCCAGCCGTCCAAACAATGTTGGCTGTGTGTCGGCGTCACTTTCTGTGCCGATTTTGTTTTTGATATCAACAACATTGGCTGCCAACTCCGGGTCTGTTTCCAGTGATTTCATTTTTGTATCAATGGTTTGGAAATTCTCATTCATCTTTTCCACATCCGACATATCGTCCAGATCCGGCAGATTCAAATTAAAATTTTCTGTAAACTTCACCCCAGTTTCCCTCCTTTATCTCTGCCCATGTTTTCGTCTGCGCCCATTCCCATGTATAGGCTTTCAGGTCACGCCAGCTATGGGTGCGGTACACAAATTCAAAACCAATATGGGCAGGTTTGATTTTTTCAATGGTGGCGGTGATGCTTTCGATGTATTTTGGTACCCCGAGGATCTGTGTAAAAGAAATGATGATTTTCCCGCCGATAAACTGCACATCTACGGCTCCATTGTCCCAGGCTTCCGCCACATCCTGAATCATTTCGATGGTGAATTTCTTTCCTTTTGCTGCCAGCCAATTTGACTGTACGTTCTGGCGTCTTTCCGCAATATCCGCATCTTTCGGCGGTACGATGCCCAGATAGCCTTCTATGAGCTGCACACCCGTTTCTGTCATGGTGTCGAAAAACTCCTGCTTTTCCGCTTCGTCCAGCCGTTCCAGCACACCTTCCACTGTCAGCCCTGCTGCATTGTATAATGCTCTGACAAAATCGTCTTTCTGGTACAGCTTGTTATTATGCTGCACCATTCTTTCTCCTGCGTTATTCACTGAACATCACCGTCCCTAATGTTGCCACTTCTCTTTCCCCTACTGGAATATTTGCTGTACCGCCATTGATGGTAAAATTCTGATAATCAATGACGCCCGGTGTGGTAAAAATGATGTTCGCCAATGCCGCATAGCTGATATATGCCACCTGAAAGGCTTTCTCTTTCAGTTCTTCTGTGATAGCCTGTTTGACGGCTTCCTGCACATCAGCCAGTTCATACCCTTCCAGCAGAACCAGCGTAGCTGTCAGGTTCAATTCTTTTTTCGTGGCAGTGGTAACGGTACAGTATGCCCCTGCAGGTGCCTGTCCTTCCCCTCTGCCGTTGCTGTCTGGGTCGATGTATTTCTGCACTGCCTGAATCAATTCTGTGGACGCTGGCTGCCCGTCATTGCCAATGATGCAGACCTCCACGGTATTTTCTCCAAACGCCAGCGCAAAACATTTTGCTTCCCCCACTCCTGCCACTTCCTTTGCCCACAGTTCATAGTGGGCTTTGTTGCCGCTCACAATGGGCTTTTGCAGTTCGTCATAAAATCTTTTTTTCAGTTCTTCATCGCTTTCCTGCCGATACCCGTTTCTGGTAGGTGCTTCATTGGACACTGCAGTGATGCCTGCAATGGTTACAGGAATCTTTGTGATGCTTCCTGCACCCACGTTTCCGCTTTCTCCGGCGATGACTGCCTGAATGGGTATCTTTCCACTGTCTACCACATTGGCTGCCTGTGTGGTCTTGTATTGGATATTATCCGGCGTGGAAAACAGGCTGCCCCGCGGCACCAGCCCTTTTCCTGTTACGGTCACTTCCCCAACAGCAAACACAGCCGGACGCCGTTTGATGCCTGTCAGCTGATACACACGCCTTGTCAATTCATCACCGGACAGGTTTTCGATGTCCAGTTTCGCTTCGATGATATCGGCTCTCTGGTATAAATCAGCCGCTTCAATGGCAAATGCCGCTGTCAGGTCATACATGGGAAATCCCACTGTTTTTGCGTAGGAATCGGGGATATTCCCCAGCATTTTTTGCAGAATGATTTGTGGATCATACGTTGACATCTACTGTCACCTCCTCCCCGGTGTAAAGAATCGCCGTAAAATAGATGTTCAGCCTGCCGTTTTCCGCTGCCGCCGAAAAATTGATGATGTTGGAAATACACCTGGACAGCACCACATTTTCCCGGATCTGCCGCTGGATTTCGCTGTAAATGAACCCCTTCGGCAATGCCTTGTACCCGATAATCTTATCTGTTTCGATGCCGAATCCTGTATCAAAATATACCTGGTATCTTTCCGGCAATGTGCGGCACATCAATTCCAGCCACTGTTTGACCGCTTCTTCCTGTGTCACTTCCTCTGCCTTGCCGTTGGTGAACACAAACGCCCGTTTTTCATAGTCAAACTTGATGCTTCTTCCAATCTCCTGCACGGGCACCATTTTTGATGCCGCCTGCTGCGCCTGTTCAATGTTTTTTTCGTCAATGGGAAACATGGTGCTTCCCCCTTTCACTCTAAAATCGCTACGGTTAAAAACTCCTGCACGCCCAAAACAGCTATGGTTTTTCCGATGTATTCCCGTCTATCCTTATCCTGTAGCATTTTCCGCTTGATATCGTCTGAAACCTGCAGGTTATCTCCTTCTTCAAAGGTTATCTGCCCATCGCTGGCATTGCAGATCAGCGGCTCCTGCTGTTGGATGGTGGCATAGTATAGTGTCAGACCGCTCTTCCCCTTTTTATTTCCTTCTTTTATTTTTTTTGCCAACTGTACAAATTCATCATCCATCAAACCACCTCTGTTTTCATGATGTCCATGCTCATGGTGTGACCTGCGCCGAATGTATGGGTGACATTTTTTACCAGATACACTCCCGTCACCTCAAATTGGTCGGACGAAAACAGCAGCAGCACACCCGCTTCCACCGCTTCCGATCCCAGCATATTGGACACGTTTCTTGTTTTCTTGACCGTGTTATTCTCTCGCAATTTGTTTTCCGCAACCGTTTTCGGATTTTGCTCATCACCTGACTGTTTCACTACATCCAGCATCCGCCCGAATTTCGCTATGCTGGCAGTGTCTTCTGCCGTTGCAAGAATTTTAATGGTTTCGTTATCCTCCGATACCACCTGTACAGCGTTTCGCAGTTCTGTTATGCTGTCACTGCCGCCCACGCTGCCCAAAGCGTATGTGATATCCAGCATATTTCCAGTTTCAAATTTATGATAGGCGTATGTGATTTTGGTCGGATACTCGTAAATATTGAGCTTTCCGCCTTTCACCCGCCAGAAATAGTTCTTTCCTTGTTCTGCCGTCACTTGTTCCAGAATATCTTCTAGGATTTCCGAACAACTTTCCTCTGCGTAAATCTTTTTGATCTGTGTTGGCATACTGGGCATAGTTCCCAGTGGAATACCAGCCTTTTCACATAACTTTGAAATGGCTGTGTTCGCATCCGTTTTTACCTGCAGAATGACATCGTTGTTTTTGAGATAAAAACCATAATCATAAGCTGTCATTTCTCCAGCAATGCCCCGCTCCACGATGATTCCAGAAAACAATGTCTTTGTTTCGCCGATCAGGTCGATTTTATCCCCGACGTCCAATTTCGGCAGACTATTATGCAGGTATCTGTCCTGCGGATTGACTGGCATATTCCACTTCAGTTCCATGGTCACGCTGTCCAGATTGTCCGATAGGCTGATATCTCCGCAAAAATCCGTGATGTCCGTTGTCCGGTTCCATACCATCCTAACCATTGATGCCACCCGCTTTCACGAATACATATTCCGTCATGTCCAGCGTATAGTCCACATCACCGTTTTTCCGGTATTTGTAGGAAAAATTATCAATGCTCACCGCCATGTTCAGCACTTCCCGATCGTTGTTGTCAGAAATTACGATTCGTGCCGGAATACGCTGTGTTTTGATGGATTTGAAAAAATCAATATAGGCTTGTGGGTTGACGTCTGCGTATGGTGACATCCATGGATAGCGTTTGGAAGGGAAGAACGAGGAAAGGGACATGGTACGCAGTTCTTTATTGCCGATCATACGGATATTGACCGTCAATCCCTGAAATGTGTCGTTTCCCTGGGCTTCCGCAATTTCAAATTCCGGTGCTGTAGGCATAACCATAATTTCTGCATTGTTGTTGATACTGAAAACGATTTCCATATTCTTCCCCCTTTCTTACGCCACATCCAGCGCTTCTTTGATTCTCTTTGCAATAATGCGTCCGGTTTCATCTGGATCACTGCCGCCGTTTACATTTACATTGATGTTATATACTCTGTTTCCCATCATCTGCTTTGTTTTTGTGTGTGGGAAAACCTTTGTGCCGGATGGCAGCTGAACCAGTTCCCCTCTGCCGCCTTCATTGATGCGGCTGATACCACCACGGAAATATGGTGTACCTGTTGCATAAGATGGCGGTGCAGCTCCCGGCGCTGTCATTTTATCCCAAAGCCAACTTACACTAGATGCAGCACCTTTTGCCAATGAACCAATGACTGGGATATTTTGGACTTTTTGCCATAGTTCATCTAATTTATTTCCAATCCAGTCAAGCGCTTCACCCGCCTTTGTTTTGACCGTATCAAATGCGCCTACGACTGCATCTCTGATTCCTCCGAATACCGACTTAATATTTTCCCAAAGTGACGCTGCCGCTGCTTTGACTTCGTCCCAATGCATAGCCAGTGCTACACCTGCAGCTATCAACAGCCCTATCCCCACAATCAACAACCCGATTGGGTTCATTGTCATACTAAGATTTAACAGTGTTTGTGCTGCTTTTACAGCTGTTGCTACGGTTTGATATGATTTCCATAAGCCGATTACTGTTGACAATACATTAAACGCTACCAGTGCCCCTACAAGCCCACTAAGTACAGGTATTAGCCATCCCGCGTTATCTTTCGCCCACTTGAAAGCATTGCTGATTTTATCCACGGCGGTAGCAGCCTTTTCTGCTGCCGATTCAATGGTTCCGTCGTTTTGCCACCTTGTCAGCGTATCCGCAAATTCAGACAATTTTGTTTTGACCTTGTCCAATGCGCTGCCTTGTCGCACGCTGCCATCGTCCATGATACCGATGATTTTTGCCAGGCTGTTTTTGGTTACGCCAGTTACCGTCGACCATATACCTTTTGTAGTTCCTGCCAGTTTTTCCATGCCTCCGGTGAAACGCTGATTCATGATCTGCACCAGGTCATCCATGTTGTCTACACCCTTGATGCCGAATTCCTTCATGCGTTCCCATTCTCCGGACTGGGCGTCAATGATGGCTTCCGTTGCCTGCATGATGTCTTTCCCGGTGGCACCTGCCATATTGCCGGCATAGGTCAACCACTTCTTGCTGTCCATGCCCATAGCTTCCAGCATGGCTGTTGCTTTTACCATCTCTGCAGGTTCAAATGGCGTTTTATTTGCCATTACAATAGCATTTTTCATTAAATTTGCAGCTTTTTCTGTGCTTCCTGTGGCTGTTTCCAGTTGGGCTTTGTATGTTTCCAGACTAAACGCTTCTTTGAATCCTAGCCCAGTTCCTACCGCAGCCATAGTTGCAGTAAATTTTGTAGCTTTTTTTACAGCACCTGTAAATGCATTATTGATGGAACGCCCCCATTTATTGATCTGGTTTTGTCCCAGCTTCATTTCTTGCCTAGCTTTTCTGATTTCTTTTGTTGTTCCTGCTAATGGCTTTGAAAACTTGTCTTTCAGACTTAACAGGATATTAACCTTTTTTGTGGATGCCATCTTTCAACCTCCCTTCTGCTTCTTCCCATGCTTCCGCTTCTAATTCCATGGATGCAATGTAGAATATCTGTTCCATGAAGGTCAGGCTTTCCAGTTCCCGCAGGCTGTGTCCTTTTTGGATATAGTAGTGAAACAGGGCGGCTTCCCCGCCGCCCCGTATCAGTTTTTTACATCATCGACAGGATTTTTTGTACCCTCTTCTTCTGCCAGACCGTACATATCCAGAATTTCTTTTGCTGCTTTCTCAATCAGCCCCATGTTGCTGTTAAATACTTTTTCCACTGCATCCAGAGGTTCTACACAGCCGTATGCTGCCTGCAGTTCCTTCTCATGCAGTACTTGACAATGGTCATATACCAACTTCATTTCTGCCTGAAATCTGTCATTTGTAGTTTCTGTTTCCATGTCCAGTGTCTTGGACACAGTACGAAGATCCTTTTTCGTAGCCTGAATGGTATTTCCTTCTTGGTCAATTTCAACCATTCTCACTTGAAACTTATCTGCTTTGCTCTGGGTGGCTCTTGCCACCAGTTCTTCCAGATTTAATTTTGCCATATCTTTTTTCCCTCCGTCAGATCATGTCGATATAGTTGAAATCAGCAAATTTGAACGGCACTTCCAGTTCCAAAATGGCCTTGTTTTCAAATTTCAGCAACATCAGTTCATCAATGGTCACTTCCAAAAATTCCACCCGCTCTGCACCCAATGCTGTCGGGTCTTCCAGTTTTCCCACAAATTTGATGTCAGGCAAAATACCTGTGCGGATTCCTTCTGCAATGGTTTTTGCAATCTTTGAATCTACCTTATGCAAAACCATCGTTCCTTCTCCGGCATACCCCATATACCGCTGATGTGTTCCCAGATCGCCTGCCAGATTGACTTCCTCAAAATTCATGGTTGCTTTTCCTTCAAAACTCTTTGCTTCCGCCAAAAGTTCTCCATTCATCCATACCCTGCCATAAGTCCCACGGATGATGTTATTTGTATTCACTTTGTCCATACGTCTTTCCCCCTTATGCCAGTGTAATATTGAATGTCAGATTTTCCATTGCATCCAGAATCTTCACATTCCCTGCCAGATTGACGTTATCCCTGAAGGTCATGTTTTTCACTTTCTGCTCTGTCCAGTCTGCCGCTTCTGGTGCGCCAGTAGAAATCCACTGCTCTCTCTGTGCTTCAACATCAACGCCTGCGACGTTGTTAAAATTGGGGTCAAGCACACTCTCCGCCGCAAGCTGTCGGAAATAACTGTTTACTGCGGAAATGAACAGCACCTGATTGTCGTAGCTATTTTTGTATTTTCCGCAGTAGTAGTCCGCAAATGTCTGTCCGATGTCCTCCTGGATCATGTCCATTGCTTCCACCACTGTGATTTTCTGCATATCTTCTGTGGCGTCCTCTCCCAGTGTTTTCAAGCTGTTGACTGCTGTTCCAGCTCTTACGTCTGCGCCATCATTCCAGAGTACAAATTCCCCTTTTCCCACGGCTGCATCCAGTTCTTCCGGCTCCGTTACGCTTTCCAACTCCTGAAAAATGCTGTATGTTGCAGACCGTGTGAATGGCAGACCTGCCAGCAGTCCACAAATACGGGCTGTATAGCTTGCTACCGGATATTCTGCCGTTTCTTCCTTGAACTTGATTCCCTCATTGGTAAAGTTCACAACGTGCATATCATCTGTTGTCGTCGCCTTATATACAACCGCTTTCCGCTTCTTCCGTTTGTTCTTTGCATTGATTTCCTTGATGTACGCTGCCACCTTATCCTGTTCCCCACTGGTTCCATTGAGATAGCAAAGCCAGTTGTAATCAATGCTTTTCAGCAGGTCTGCCGCATTATCAAATGTGTTCTCTGCTGTCAGCTTCACTGTATATACGGTGTTCGGCAGTCCAATAAACGCACCCAGAATGGCTTTGTAGTTCTCTGCTGTATATTCTTCTTTTTTCACTTCTGAAGAAAAACTGTATTTATTTACTGTGTTTTCCCCTTCTGTCGCATCGTTCATCACGATGCAAACAACACCTCTTTCACTTCTCTGAATAGCTGAAACAGCCATTTTTCGGAAAATGACTTCGATGTTTGGCATAGTCTGTGCCATCCATCATCCCTCCTTTTCATATCCTTTGATTCTGTCATTGAGTACTTCCATCAATTCCCCTTCCGGTTCGACATATGGATGCACCATATCCACATTGACAGTAACTTTCAGCGTCATGTCTTTTCTGTCCAGTTCATAGTCCTGTTCTTCTGTCGGTATCATGTACCCATCTGGAAATGTCACTCTGTCCACGCTCAACAGTTCCTGTATTTTTTTCATGATGCCGTACAAATCGGCATATCCGCTGTATCTGTTCGGCGAAAAATAGTATATTTCCAAATCAAAATTATCATGTGGATATAGTCCAATCCGGTCATGCGTGATATTTTCTGTCTGGATGATAAACGCCGGACGTGGGAAATCTTCTTCGATGTCCTTATCAATGACAGGAATGTCAAATTCTGATTCTAAAATAGCCGTGAAACCTGCCACGGCTGTTCCAATATCCGCCATTAACTCAACCCCTTATCCAGCAGATCATCAATAAAATCCAGCACATCTTCTTCAAATTCTTCTGAAAATTTTTCTTCTTCTCTGTCTTTTATTTCTTTCCCACGTACCATTTTTCCATTTTTCCAGTTTCTATGCCCATAGTCGACTACATTCATGTGTGGTGCAAACTTAATTTCGATTCTATACGCTCCATTTGCCGGAGAATAATGAGCTTTTCCTTTTCTTACCATCTTTACCAAATTTCCGGTTTTTTTCTTGTATCCTGTTTTTAATTTTCGTTTCATTGTTCTTGTCATTTTCGTTCCTTCTTTTCGAAGAAATTTTTTAGACTCTTTCGGCATGGCTTCATTGGCAAGCTTCAAAATATCTCTGTTCAGTTCGTCCAGTTCGGTATAGTCGAATCCATTCATCAAATCACCACCTCACAGAATATTTCCAAAACCTCTCCTGTCAGGTATGGGTCTAAAATATACAGTATCTCATATCGTTGACCGCCTGCCATGAACCACATCCCCGGTGTGATGCTGCTGTCATATCTGACCGTTATTTTATGTGTCGTGCGGGACAATGTGCTTTCTGCGGCTCTTCCGCTTAACAGGCTCCCTGTTTGTGGTTTCACTTCTGCCCACACATCTTTTACTTTTGTTTCTTTCCATTTTTTCTGCCCGATGCTGTTTTTTTCTTCTGTCTGGACGTTCTGCCACAGTTCGATTTTTCGGTTCAATCTTCCAGATATATTGTTCATGGCTCCGCCCCCTTACAGAAAATTTTTATCGTGCAATTTCAAAATGGTGGTTGCTGTTGGATTTTCCTTGCCATTTGTGACGGTCATGCTGCGGTTATCATACATATCCGCAACCAGAATATATACCACTATGGTCAAGTCTTCGTGTTCGTCCATATACGCATCATCAATGGCATTTCTGCTCTTGATATAGCTTTTCGCTGCCGTCAAAGCATTCTGCAGAAACCTTTCGGTTTCTGCATCTGCTTCTGCCCTGCAATATTCCAGGCAATCTTTGACTGTGATTTCAGATACTTTCATAAGCTCTCATCCCTTACGCAGCTGCACCCATTTCCAGTACGGCAATGGCCTCTTCGTTTGTGATCGCACCATCTGCTTCCACAAACGCTTGGATACCAACTGCATACTGTGAAGCATATTTTTCCTGCAGAATCTGTGTTTCGATATCTTTTCCGATTTTCAGGGTGTATCCTTTCATGTCACCGTATGCCAGCACTTTTGTACTCGCAGCAAACTTTGGTGCATTTTCAGAAAGATGTACTTTTTTATTCAGCAGCATCCATCCACCGCCTGTCGCAAAATCCGGAATCATCAGATAGTTTCCATCTCCGTCTTTCAGCTTTCTGATTTCTCGGAATGTGCTTCTGTCCATGATCCAGACAGCATTTTCCTGATAAGGTTCTTTTACGCTCATCTGCACATCAATCAGCAGATCTGGCGTCATAGTTGCATCTGGTGCTGTCACTTTATTTTTTGCATTGGGAAAAATACCTTTCATATTTCCACTCTCTCCAGTCAATGCTTCTTTTTCAATCATTTCACGCAGACTTTTAACAATCTGGTTTACAACAAAACCTACGATATCAATATCTGTGTTGTTGATCAGCTTTTTGGAAACTTTAGCCAATGCACCGATGATATAGCTTTTCAGTGTGTATGACTTCAAATCTCCTGTTTTTTCCACCAGATCAGAAAACTCTTCAAGGTATGCCGCCGTGATTGCGCTGCTGGTTTCATCATAATATGGAACTACCAGTTCCCCATTGACGTTGTACAGGTCCGCCAGTTCAAAAATCGGGCATGTTTCTTTCACCTTTGTGATGATTCTGTCCACAATGGTTCTGGGCATGATGCTGTGATTGTCCCCCAGCTTCATCGCTCTTTCCTCCAATGCGTTCACATTTCCCCTGCAGTACTGCTCAAATGCTCTGATTTCTTCTTCCTCTGTCTTTTCTTCCTGTCCCTTCGGGTGATCCCCTGCTTCCTGTTTTGCTCTTTCTTCCGCTGCCTGAATGGTAGCATTCAAACCTTTCAGCTCTGTTTTGTACTTATCATACTCCTGCTGTTCGGTTTCAGTCATTGCTCTGACTTCTTCTTCCGCCTTATCAATGATGGCTGTCATTTTTAACAGAACATCATTTCTCTTTTCCATCAACTCTTTTACTTTGCTCATGCTTATCTCTCCTTTTCTCGGCTCATCTGTTCTATTCTCTTTTTAGTATCTGCCTTTTTCCATGTCCAGCCATTTCCGCTTGTTTTCCAACCCCAAAAAGGCTGGCGGCTCTTTCTTCTCAACATCTACTGTCATTCCATCAAAACTTCTGGTTTCTACCAGCTCTACTTTTTCTCCCCGCATTTCGTAGGACGTGCCTGCATACGCAGGTGTCAAACCTACCAGCAGAGATACTTCATTCAGCTGGATGTCTTTCAAAATACGGCGCTTGTAGTATTCGTCTGTGTATGTCCATTCATCATCAATGCACTTAAATCCAAAGGACCAGCCGGTAATTTTCCCCGCTTCTGCCGCCTGCAGGACTTCTTCGTCTTGGAATTTCGCCACTGCATACAGCCCGATGTTATCTTCTTTCAGCGTAAGAACACCGTCTTTTGTGCTGCCCATTACCCTGTCATGGTTCAATTTCAGGAAAATTTCCGGATTGTTATTGATAGCCCGAGCAAACACTCCTTCCGCTACCTGCTCCACATACTTTGTGCCGTCCGGCAACTCTAAGACCCTGCTGTCGCGGCAAATGGCATTGACATAGCCGGAAATGATGATTTCCTGCGCCCTAACTTCAACTTTCATCAATTTTCACACCCCCTTTCCCACTGGTTTTCATGGTGGCTGCCATATTCGGGATAAAAATTTCTTTTGTATCAGGGTTAAACAATACATCCCGCAGACCCATCGTGATATAGTTCAGTCCCAGTTTCTTCATGTTTTCCCGTTCTCTGATTTCATCGACCTGCAGCCAGCCACCTTCTTTTCCTATCTTGTAGACATTGAACCTCTTTTCCATGGTTCCCATCAATGCGGTATCCACATCAAAATGAAAAAATCTGTCTTTCTTTTCCCGTTCCAGCAGTAAATATTTATTCAATCCTTTTTCCAGTGCAGTCAGGATCGGAAGCACTGCTGTTTCAAATGTGTTTATCTCCTGCTCATCCGTTGCGGTACCGTTCAGAATGGCTGGTGAAATTCCAAAAAGGTTGTTTATCTTTTCGGAATCATACTTTTTGTTTTCTACTACTTGCATTTCCTGCAAACTGCTTGACATTTCATTGAAATGCACACCCGCATTCAGCACCATGGTTGCTTCTTTTTGTCCACTATACACATCGGGCCATTTTGCTTTTAGTTCTTCAAACGCTTCTTTATTCAGCTTCTCTTGGACTGTCAGAAATCCGGCTTTTCTGCCGCTTCTGTCTAAAATTTTTTTTCCAAACAGTATTTGTTTATATGCCGTTTCCAACTCATTCCTGTTTGCCTGCAAGATACCTTTTGCATTAACTCCATCATCACTCTGTCGCATGATACGGACAAGCTGATACTCTGGTATTTCTTTCCCTTGAATCCAGTAGCGTACCGTCCTGTCCAGCACGTTGTCCGACCATGTTTTCTGTACCTGCTCCGGCGGCACATATACCAATTCCGTGATGGTATTTCCCACCATTTTTTTGTATGCGTAACAAACACCATGCAGCAGGTAGTCTTTCACCAGCATTTTTTTGAAAAGGACGCTGTCAAAGAGATTTGATGGTTCCTCATTCAGCAGATGTACCCGCTTGTCGTTCTCTATTTTTTTGATGCCGTCTTTTTCCCTGCTGTACAGATACACGGGGGCAAGGGCTACTTTGTTTCCGATGTATTCCACACATGCCGCCACTGCCGGAATCTCCATGGCTTTTGCCTCTGTCATTTCATTTCCTGTCAAAATGTCTGTCAAATATTCCATGGTCAGCATCCGTGTTTCTTCCATTTCCGCATCATTTGCGGATTTGCTTTTTTTGAAAAAATCCAAAAATCCCATGCTTTTTCCTCACCCCCTTACAGCTCGATCGCGCCCCATGTGATAGGCGCTTCTATAATTTCATTCTGCATCAACAAATAACAGGCATTGATCAGTGCTACCACCATATCCACTTTTCCGGCAGACCGTTTTTTGTTGACGTACATGTTCAGATTTGTGTCTTGTGTTACTCTGGCATTCTCAAAATTGATTTCCAGCAGTTCATTTTCGGTGTATTTGAATTTTCCTTCGAGAATATGTTCCTGCAAAATCTTCGTTGCCGGATGTAATACCGATGAATGCTGCCTGATTTCCACCGCTGTCATTCCTGCTGCTTCCAGCTTCTGTGCTGTTGACATGGCATTATACCTGTCAAACCCCACACCTACTACTTTTCCGCCTGTGTTTTCCTCTATGTCCATGATGTATCTCTCTATTACTCCATAGTCTACAATCTGATCACCACAGGCAATCGCTTTTGCTTCTTCCACAAATCTTTGATAGTCCACTTTTTCGGCTCTGCTCTTTTCCTCTAGTTTTCCTTCCGGAAAAAACGCCATGACCTCCGCCTCTATGATATCGTTTTGTTCATCATAGGCTGTGATCGCTACTGCACAGTTATCGTTTGATACTGCCAAATCCAGACCTACATACAGCCGCTTTCCTGTCCAGTCGATTTTTGGCACTCTGCCTTTCTGCACATCGGACACCGGTACATAGGTATCTGTTCCCATGCCCTGATAGATTATGTTACAATGTTTCGTCAGAAAATTTTCTCTTGCAGACTTCATTTCGATTGCACGTTTTCTTTTTGCCTTCAAATCCTCCATGATTTTTGGCACTTCTAATGCCAGAGGATTTGCGTGCTGTAAAATTTCATCGTTTTCCATCCAGTTGTCCTTGTCATCCGGTTCAAATAACAAAGCCAGAACGGTTTCATCCTCTACAACTCCATCCAATACCTTTTTTGCGTAGTCGACTTGTTCTTCAAATGGATTGAACATGGTCGGATATTTTGTAGAAATAATAAACCCTATTGGATTTTGGATGTTTGACTGACCGGAATACATCGCTTCCAGCGGATATGGTGACGGCAGCGCTCCCACTTCGTCTGCAACAAACGCCGTCGGCTCCCTACTGTCCATACGGTTTCTGGATGTATTCAGCGGTGTGTATTTGATTTCTGTCAGATTGCACAGTATGTAATTCAGCAATATTTTGAATTTTGCTTTTCCTCGGCTTGTGCCGCATAAAGCAGGGCTGCTTTTTATGATTTCTTCAATCTGGCTTTTGATTTCTCGGCTGATGGTTCCGTCTGGTGCTACGCTGTATAGTTTTGCAAACTTTTCTTCTGTCAGCATCAGCAGAATAAACATCAAACCCACTAGAAATGTTTTCCCATTTTTTCTGGCTATTTCCAGAATCACTGTCTGATACCGCCGCTTCTGCGGATTTTCCCGGCACACCGTGCAAAGTGCCGCTATGATCAATACCCACTGGAAACCAGCTAGGGATTTTTCCACAGTTTTCCCTTTATGTGCGCCTTTTGGCATTATGATAAGCCGCAGAAGTTTTAGCAGCAGTGTATATTTCTTTTCGTTGATGATGTACTTTTCATTTTTTCCGTCTGCGATCTCAACAAATTCTTTCAGCTGTTTTTTGACATACATTGGCGCTGGTATTTTTCCTTCCAGCACTTCTACTGCGTACCTGTACCCTTTGTTTTTTTCAATCAATCCCCATCACCCGCTAACAGCTTTGTCAGGGGATCTTCCTCCTGTTTGCTCAAACTAATTGCCATCTTTGCTCTGGCTTGCGGCGATAATCCCAACTCGTTACAACCCCGGTAGAAATCCTGTGTATATTTTGCTCTGGCGTTCATAACATCTGTGTCATACTTCTTTTCAGGCTTTGCTTCGATGTCTGCATCTATCTCCCGCAGTTTATCAATGGCAACCGCCGTCTTTGCTAGGATATAATCGTCTAATGCGCAAAGGATGTCTGCATCCTGCAACCGCTTCACGATTTCGCGGAATATTTTTTTCTGTTCCTTGTTCAAATTTTTCGGCGGTCTTGGTGGTGCATTTCCCTTCAATTTTTCTTCGGCGGCTGCCCGTCCTTCAATCTCATCTTTCGTCCTTGCACCCACCGCTACGCCGATCGGTTTCGCGGGGCGTCCCATATTTCCACCTCATTTCTAAAAAATTTTTTACGTTTGAGTGCGACAGTTCCGTGTGGAAAAGCGACGCCTTTTTTCAGATTTTTACCCCCCGGGGATACTTTTTGTCAGTTTCATTAGCTCCTCCCGTGATATCAGACCTGCTTCGGCGTCTTCATGATGTTTTCTGCAGAGCGTTATAAGGTTATCTTTTTTTAACCGCATATCCCAATCTTCTTTGACTGGCACAATGTGATGCACTTCTAACGGCTGCGGATCATATTTCCTTTTTCCATCATACCTCCCCCGAAGCGAACATATCGAACATAAATATAAATCTCTGACTTTTGTATCTTCCCTCGCTTTTTGCCATGCGAAACTGGATAAAAAACTATTATATTTTGATTCAAAACTATTAGTATTTCTTTTCTTTTTGTATTTTTTTGCCGGCTTTTTTGGACATACTTCATTCCTCTGGTGCATCCTTCCGCAATATGGACATGCTTTCATCATTCTTTCATTCCCCCTTTCTGAAAAAACGCTCAACTGCAATCCGAATACTGTCCTCCGTGTCACCCATTCCAATTTTCTGGGCAATAGTTTTCCATGAGTATCTGTATTTGTATTTCATAATGAGTGCCGTTCTGATTCGCAGGTTTGGAATCCTTTCCAATTCCTTTTCCACTTCCCTTTTTTCTTCCATCAACTGGTCAATCTGCCTTTGTGTTTCCATAGCTTCCTTGCACCGCTTCCTGCCGCTGCTCTGGATTTCAAAATTCTTTCGGTCAATCAAAATGATTATGTATGATTCCATAGCCCCATATCGTTCCATTTGCTCTTTGGTCAGCAATCATCCTCACTCCCTTCTTCATAAGATCCATAATCCATTCCGCCCCGTCGAACCGCTTTCATATATCTCACCCAGCCGATCTCTTCGAAGAAATCTTCGTGTGCTGCTACAATTTCAAAATTTTTCGGCGCCCGAAGTTTCACCTTTCTTTTTGTTTCCTTCACAATTTCGATTGTTACTTTTGGCTTCTTCAAGTTTCTACTTCCGCTCCACCGCTTTCCTTTTTTCTTATAGTTCTCTTTTGTGAGATAACTTGCCAGCCTGTTGTCCTTTTGATTTTTGTATAAGTGCTTGATCAGCACCAGCCCTTTTCCCCAGATTTCCTGCAGGATCTGCTGCATCTCTTTCATGCTCAAACCTTCAAACTGATTCATGACAATGTGATGATGTATTCTACCTTGCATCTCAATCACATATATATATTTCAGTGGGTCGAATCCATTTCTGTTCCTGTATCGATTCAGCCGCCGAAAGAAGTTTGACTGCTCCCTTCTGGCTTCTTCCAGATCTATCACACCATCATGTGTCAGTAGAACGAATAAATCTTCTCCCGAAAAATTAGCATTGACCATTCTTGTCAGTTCTCTTCTGGTTCTATTCAGATTTCTTTTCTGCTGTTCTTCTGATGTCAGATTTTCATTCCTTCCCCTTTCGTATTTTTTCCCTATCGATCTTGGACAGAAAAACTCTACTACTTCATAAACATTTCCTGCTCTTATTTTCTTTCTGTATTTAGGCATTTTCTTTTCCCCCTGTATATGTACGTAATGTTAATTGCTTTATGGACAGCCAAAAGGGATTTTACCCCCTTGAAAAAATGAGTTTCTTCCTATATAATGATGTTAGGCATTTTCAATTCCCATGTTCAGATATGGGAATAGCGGTCATTTCTGACCGCTTTTTTTATTTTGTATCTGTTGTTTTATTTTCCGCTACACAACCACAGACCTCTGGTCTATTCTGGCAGCTATTCTTGCATCCTCTCTTGAAACCACAATTAGCACAGCACACATTGCCCCGTCTGCGGTCACAGTTAAAAATCTTACATTTTCTGGCTTTTGATTTTTCCATATTTTTCCACCCTTTTATTTCTTCTGTTTCTCTTTGTGTTTTTCACCCAGCCAATGTTTCATAAACTCCACAAGCCCCACTGTATGCTTTGCTTTTTTCACCTGTTCTCTGTCCCATTCAGCGATTCTTGCTAGTTCCTCTGCCAATTCTTCAGTTGATAGTGATTTCAACCATTCTTCATTTGTCTGTTTGCAAAACTTTTGAATTGGTTTTAATACGATAACATCCTTATCTCCCTCAAAATGTGCTTTCATATTTTTCCTTCCTCTTTTAACATAACAAATGCCTTGTCTATGATATTGTTCAGAATTTTTTTACACTCTCCTATTGGCAGTTGATGATTCTGGCTTTGCGATAAAGTGAAACAAGCGTTATAAATTAACGCAGATATAACATCTAAATAGGTTCCTTCAAATTCAGAAACCATATCTCTATTTCTTTTTTCTATCAGTATTCTTAGTTTCTTTTCCATGGTTTTTCCCTTTCATTACGATTATTCCGATAATTTCTTTCTTACTTCTGTTCCTTTAACTGATTAATATACTTATCTGTTGCAATCTTTAATGCACTTAATATTCCCTCTCTGTATGCATCTCCTATTACATATCCATTACCTATATTTCTGTTTTGCTGAACCTTTTCAAATGCTATCGTTAGATTCATAATGTCATTTGATGTTACGTCCATCTTTTACCCCATCTTTCATTTTCCTGACCTCAACATACAGAAAAGCAGCTCTACCATTGACCGCTTTCTACCAATAGGCATTGACGATAGTACAACTCTCATCCTCCACCTTACGCCTTCAGCGTCCAATGGTGTTGGATCATCAAATTCTTCTGTTATGCTTTTTTCTTCTGGTATTGGACATATAGCCCCTATTTCATGTGGAATTTCTTTTACCACTTTTTTATATAGTTCCATTGGCATAACTAAATAGTTCTGCTCTGTCAAAAAGTTCTTTCCATATCCACTGTTGTAGTCTGCTAAGCAGCTTTTTACCTCGTATGATATAAAGCGCCCTTTTTCAATTTCAGAAACACTTACAACTCCACTTGGTACAAACTGCATAAAGTCAACTCGCTTCACATCTTTTGTTCCATAGTCAATGCTTACTTCTCTTGCCCAGTATTTTCCTATCCCTTGAAATCTATCTTTTACCAATAGATCACTAAGAAATTTTGTGATTTCTTTTCTGTCCATCTTTACTTCTTCCCTTCTGTTTCTTCCTTTCCCCCTCAAATGCACATTCTGTGCATAGTGCTTTTTCAAATGCCAATCCTTCATATCCCTTTGGGATCGGTCGTTCATAGCACTCACGCCCACATTTTGGACACTTTGTTTCACGCCAATCTGATGGCGCACCCTTTTTGTGTTTCTTCAGCGGCATACAGATAATTCCTGGAATCCCTACTTTCCCCATACCTCAAAACCTCTTTTCTCTATTCCAATGTTTCCCCATGTATAAAAAGCCGCTTTTTCTGCTTCCTCTGTCGTTTTGATTTTTTTCCAATCAGGTTTTGTATGTATACACTTTTCTACTTCTCCGAACTGACTTTCATATTCACACAGAAAACAATCATGCAGTGGTCGTTTTATATCATCTGGATGTATTTCCCTCCAAAAATCCTCTTGGGTATATACTTCATCCCTCTCCCCATTGATTCTTCGAATGCTATTTGTAATACTTATCACTGACCACATTGTTCTTTGCATATCTTTTGCTTCTTCTTCCTTAAACGGAATAAAGTCCTCATGGAAAATCTCAAAAAACGCTTCTGTACCATAAACCTTTTCATATTCTCTCTGGCACAACCGCTTCAACTGCAAATCCAGTCCGCTGTTCGGGTGTGCGTGCAGCCCTCCCAGAGCTGCACTATGGTATTTCGCCTGAAGATATACCCAGAATCCATGCCTGTCTGATACTTCCCTTCTGCCTTCTCCATGGAAGATGTGGTGTTTTTGCAGGTCTGTTTTTTGTCCGCTCACATAGCATACTTTCCGTTTCCCCTGAAGCACGCTGACGGAATGACTGCCGATTCTTTTTTCATCGTCTTTGATCACCTTCAGCACCTCCTTTTTCTGCTTCACACACTTTTCTCTGGCAGACCTCGCACTGTCCCTTCTTTTTGCACGTTTCGCAGAAACCGTCACATTCTGCATTTGTAAAATCAAATTCTCTTTCCGTGCGTCTAAATAACTGGGACGCAAGCTGCACCGCTTCATTTTCATCCACTCCGTTCACTCTTGCTGTATGTACCACCTGTTCTAATGCTCTACACATAATCTGCAGAATATCATCACAGACCTTTTCTGCTTTTTCATTTTCCAACAGCCATTTGCCGACTACATGATTTTTCACATGGACCATACCAACACCCCTATTCCGTAGATAATGCCAAACCAAATCAAAACCGCCGTAATGATAGTACTTGCCATGACCGCCAACATCAGCGCCGCTTCTCTGGCATGTTTTCTTTCATTTTTCACTGCTTGTCCTCCAAAATCTGCATGATGTTCTGACACAGGCTTTTCATTGCCGTTCTCATTTTTCCGGCTTCCTCTGGTTCCTTTTCCTGCAAATTGTCGATACAGGTCATCATTTCATTGAATTCCATCTGCACATTTTCAAAATGTACCTTGAACACTGCCATTTCCTGATTTCCGGCAAGACGTACCTTCTTATCGGCTTCTTCCTGCACCAGCTTCAACCGTTCTCTTAGTGCCAGTGCTGTTTCCTCTGCTTTTTTCTGGGCTTCCTCATGGGCTTCGATGGCTGCCTGTGCTTCTTTGGCTTCCTTTTTGGCTTTTTCAGCTTCTTTTTTTGCTTTATCCAATTTCTTTTGCAAGGCTGCTTCTGCCTTTTTATTTGCTTCTGCTTCCGCTTCCATCCGGATTTTTTCCAGTTCTGTTGCATCCAACAGGGTGGTCTGCTCCTTCTGCATCTGCAACTCCGAAACTTCTCCCTGCAGCTCTGCCACCTTCTTTTCCGCTTCTCTTGCGGCTGCTTCCGCCTGTTCCTTCAATTCGGATAAGCGCTTGATCTGTTCCTCCCCATGACTGTATGCAGCATCTACGGCTTCATCCTGCTTTTTCTGGGCTTCATCCTCAAACAAATCAAGCTGCTTTTTCAGTTTCTCCTTTTCTTTTCGCTCTGCTTCCAGCTCTTTCAGCACTTCCTTCAGTTCTTTGGTGGTCATCTCTGCCACCGTCTTTTCTTCCCCATTGATTTCATGGGCTTCTCCCACAAATTCCTCTCGTTCTTCCTCTGGCATAGATAACAACATAATCGCCTTTGAAGCGGAATTTCCAATATCCGCAATCAGTTGTGGATTTGTATATTCTTTCGCAATTCTCATAAAGTTCTGGGCTGTTCTTTCCGAAAAATCCACTTCGTTTTTCAGCCATTCACCCCATGCTCCATGGGCCAGGCATTGTTTCGCTTCCAGAAGTCGCTTCCCAATTTCCACCATAGACATACAGGCTTGTCCCTTATAAAACTGAATTTCCTGTGTGATAACCTCGATAGGTCTTGTCATTTCATTCATGCTGCGTTATCCTCCTTCTTTTTTCCGCCTTTATTTACAACTTGTGTCATCCACTGGTCTACAAATTCAAACACTTCCGGCTCTGTGCCATAGGATTTGTTATGTTCTGTTCGGCACTGTTTGACCAGTTTGTTCTGCAGTTCCAATGTATAATACGGCTTGTCCGGTTCTTCTGTTTTTCTGATAAAGAAAACCATTGTTTCCTGATCTGCAATCCTTTTGCAGTATCCACCCACACAGTGATGCAGTGCCGCTCCTTCTGCCTGCAATTCCTCTTGTGTTCTGGCTGGACGAATCAGCAGCCCTTTCCATTCCCATGTATACCGTTCCATTTTTTCAACAGCTTTCTGGAATTTTTCCTGATCTGCTTTGTTTTTTTCAAATTTGATCTGTGCCATGGTCCGTTCATGTGCCTGTTTTAGATTTTTGGGGAAAAGTACCTGCTTGTCGTTCAGATCCAACCCCAGCGTCTGACATTCCTCTATGTAATCCCTGAATATTCTTGAAGCAGATTCCCAATATCCTAATGCTTTTACAGCCCTGTCCTGCTTGTCCAGATATTTTCCCAGCTTGTCCATATTCATATAACGCAGCAGTATTTTCATATCATCCACCAGAATATGTGTATTGACCACTTGCTCCACTTCTTTTTGTGTTGCTTGTGGTCTGATTTCATAAAATACGTTCATTCTCTGGATGTCCCTCATTGTGTACTTCTCCGGCTCTTTCCATTTCAGCCAATGAAGCGGAAACTTGAAGCATTCTTTCAGTTTTTTTCTTTTCCATCGGATGGCATATCGTGTTTCCTTTTCCAGTCCGTCATTTTTTTGTTTTACCAGCAGGCTATATCCGGCTTTATCCAAAAATTCAATAACCGGATACATTGCAAAATTCATCAAGTATTTGATAGGATTTTTTTGTCTGTCTAAGTGTTCAAGAATATTTGCATATTCCATTCTGGTTCCCTTCAGTACATCTTCTATTCCGTAAGGGCAAAAATAATATCCATTATCATATACATCTGTTCCCTTCCATTTTGTCCATGTTTTCAGGTCATACCGTTCACACGCATAATGGTAGTTTTCCTTACTTTCTTTCTGCCATTTCGCACAATACGTCCCTCTGATGGCATAGCGGACTGTTTCTTTCAGCCACTTTTTCAGGTCCTTCCATTCTCCGGAAGGATCTCTTAATACTCTCCACTGGCGGAAAAATACGGTTTCTCCGTCTGTTCCTTTCTGTGCAATAACCACATTTTCCACATTTTCAGCTAAAAAATTACTACCATCTTCTTTTGCGCACTGTACCAACCCACCGCAGTTCGGACATCTTACTTTTGCACCTTGATAAAATTTTCCTGACCAAGGCTGTGCATAAACTTCTTCTTTGCAATCATAGCAAAACCCCAGAATATTTCCTTCTTTATAGAGCAGCACATGATCTTCTGCCAGCACCACATTTCTGATGTATTCAAACAGCCCTTCCGGTATTTCTTCCGGACAAAGCATCCAGTCATCATCCTTGAATTTTTCCATGAAACTCCCTCCTTACAGAAAATCTTCCAGTGACAGTTTCAATGTTTTTTTCTTCGTTTCCGCAATATTTGCGGATTTCGGTTTTTCCGCTTCCATTGCTTCAATACCGAAATATTCCCTCGCCCACTTATAAACTTCTTCATCGGCAATCACAGCACAGTTGCTGACAGCTTTTTTCTTTGCATTAGCCGTAATTGTTTTCAGTGCCGCTTCCAGCGTCTTCCCTTCTTCCAGCACTTTGTCTGCGATTTCTTCCGTTGTGATACAATCAATCAGGTGTTCCCCCACTAAGGCTCTGTACTGATCCTGTGGGTGCTTCTGAATATCGTTGTTCAGTTTTTCGATGGCATTTTCAATCTTTCCCATGGTATTCTCTCCTTTTTAGTCCTTAAACTCTATCTCGTAGCCCCTCCTGCGCATGACTGCCGCACAGGCTCTTTGGTTCAACCGTTTTCCCAGTGCTGTTTTTTCTTCCTGTGTCAGCGAATCATACGGGATCACAGTACCGTCACTTTTACTGACGTATACTTCAACCGTCAACGGTGGTTGTTTACTCATTCACACCCCTTCCTTTCTTCTGTATCATACGTTTTATACGGAATGTCCTATGCCATTCTCTATTTGCTTATTCAGCTCCCCCCGCTGTCCCAGCAGGTGCATATACTCTGGAATCCTGTGTGGTCTGATGGGGCGTCTAATTGGGTCTGTCTTGAATAACAGCACCATTGCCTTCCCGATCTTTGGATAGTTATCGGTCATGTATCGGACGCACGGCTTGACCATGCGCCCCTTTGAGTATGTTAATAAATAGGAGGAGTGATTCGGGCATACGCCCGACACATGACCGAAACCTTTCTTACTTCCAGAATATTTCTTCCAACTTCTCACTGATATTTCTCACTGTGCTTTTGATTTCATCCACTTTTTTCATTTCTGAAAATTTCATGCCATTCTGGATGTATGTTTTCGGGCAGTCTGTATCAATCCAGCCTACAATATTCCCGCCCTGTTCGATTTCATTTTCAATTCTTTTTTTGCCGATGGGCTTATCTGGGTCTTCAATCAAAATCTGTGCATTCCAATCACCCTCTTTGATTTTCTTCTGTATCATTACATATCGGTATTTCATTGTTTAACGTCCTCCCTATGCAATCTTTTCTCTTGCTTCTGACAGTTCTTTCTGGGCTGCCATGCCTTTGATGAAACCCAGAATAAATTCCTTTTCGCTGGTCTGCAGCATGATAAATCCCTTTGCCGCTTCCACTGCATCGACTACAATGACTTTTGTTCTTTCATCTATTTTCTGATTATTCATATTGACACCCCTTTCTTCTAAATTCTGTTGACAGTATTCTTATTTGCTCCTATTCTGAAAGTACAGGCTGTTGCAGCAGCCAAGTACTTAATGAAAGGAGGAATCTCTATGACAACTCAAAACCCCGATTACGAAGGTTTCGATCGTATATCTGATGCGCAAAAAGCACATGATCTTGCCGTTGCCTATTCTGTATATGTGGCTACATCAAGTTCAGAATCATTCGATGTGCAGGATTTTTATCAAGATTACGAAAACGCTTATCCCGTTTTTCTGAAACTTGTTAAATCTCATCGGTAACCTCTGTAAATAGCGAACGGTTTTTCTTTTTCAAATCGTTCGTTATTTTTTTTGATTTTCTGTTCTAAAAATGCAGGAAATGTTTCTGCATCCTCTACGTCAAATTCCAGTTCCTCCATTCTCTCCATAATTTCTTTTGCAAAGTCATCTTTTTTCATTTCTGTTGAAATGATAGATTTTCTTGCTGCTCCACTTCCTTTTTCCATATTGACACCCCTTTCTTCTAAATTCTGTTGACAGTATTCTTATTTGCTCCTATTCTGAAAGTACAGGCTGTTGCAGCAGCCAAGTACTTAATAAAAGGAGGATCTTTCAATGCCTACATGGAATGAACTTAATATTTTTACTTGGGAAGAATTATCATACCTTACATGGGAAGATGCTGGTCTGGATACTCTCCGCTTGGCTCAAAAATATACAGATCACTCTTTGCATCTCCCACAATCCCTAAAAGATAAAATCTTGAAACTTTGCAAAGAACAGTTTGATAGTTATGCTAAAATTCTTGGCATAAAAATTGAAAAACCATCTCACCTTTCCAAGATAGCGGATCTTCTTGGTATAATTTCTTTTTTGCAAAGTCTTCTTGAAATTCCAGCCGTTTCTAATGCTGTGCAGTTTCTTTTTGATCTCTTAGTTGCCCTGTTAAACAATCAACTACTGCAAATATTGGGCAAATGATTCTAATGCTGTCAGGACTAGATAAATTGAAAGTATAATGTTAAAAAATAAATTCCAACGATTTACTTTTGCTTCCACTTTGTCTAGTCTTTTTGATGTATCCATTGATTTTTTTAATTCATTAAGACTTTCACGAAGTTCATTATCCATTTATGTTTGCACCTCTTTCCATATTGACACCCCTTTCTTTTTGCTTTTCTATGGCTATCATAAGCCAATAAAAAGCAAATGTCAATATAGTTTTGCTTTTTTGTGGCATTTTCTATTGATTTTTTATTTTTCTCGTGATATTCTTTTCTTAGTTGATAGACAGGAGGTGATATTTTGCAGGCATTAAATCAAAGATTGATTGAATTACGAAAAGATAAAAAACTTACTCAAGCTGAATTTGCATCAAAACTGAATTTATCACGTTCTGCAGTTTCAAATTATGAGTATGGAAAAACTGATGTTCCTGATAGAACTGTTAAGGATATTTGCCGTGTTTTTAACGTCAATGAAGCATGGCTCCGAACTGGTGTCGGTGATATGTATCGTCCTCCAATGGAAAAGGGGAATGAGTTGGTAGAAATGATCGCCGATTTGGTACATTCAGACGATGATTTTTCAAAGCAATTCATCATCGAATACCTGAAATTAAGTGAGGATGAAAAAGAACTTATTAAAAAAGTAATAAGAAATGTGAAAGATTATTTATAAGTATTAGGGGGTTATAGTATGGAATTCAATGAACAGATTAAACAATTTGCAGAACGTGTCACACAAATGAAGCCGAACATTGCAACGGAAGAAGCCACTAAAATGTCTATGGTGGTTCCATTTTTTCAGATTTTAGGTTATGACGTTTTCAATCCTGCAGAATTCTGTCCTGAATTCACTGCTGACGTAGGTATCAAAAAGGGCGAAAAAGTCGACTATGCTATTATGGATGAAAACGGCGCACCTTTGATTTTGATTGAATGTAAATGGTGCGGAAATGCTCTGGATAAGCACGGCTCCCAGCTCTTCCGCTACTTCGGCACCTCCCCCGCAAAATTCGGTATTCTGACAAATGGTATCGTTTATCGTTTTTACACCGATCTGGAAGAAACCAACAAAATGGATTTGACACCATTCTTGGAAATCAACCTTTCCGATCTGAAGGACTACCAGCTGAATGAACTGAAAAAATTCTGCAAAAGCAATTTTGACAGTGATAAAATCTTCAGTACCGCTTCTGAATTGAAATATACCAGCTTGATCAAAGGCGTACTTGCAAAAGAATTTGATTCACCCTCTGATGAATTTATCCGCTTTATCCTGTCTGATGTCTACGATGGACCTAAGACACAAAAAGTCATTGAAAAATTCCAGCCTATTGTGAAAAAATCATTTACTGGATTTATCAATGATATTGTCAATCAGAAGATTTCTTCCGCTCTGTCTGAAAATACACCAGAAGAACCCACACAGGCAGCAGAACCCGCAGAAATTGCGGATTTGAACGAACCGAAAAGTAAAGTTATTACCACAGAAGAAGAAATCGAAGCATTTTATGTGGTGCGTGGTATTCTTGCTGGTACTGTTGATATCAAAGATGTGGTTCATCGTGACACAGAAAGTTATTTTGGTATCCTTTATCAAGATAATAACCGGAAACCCATCTGCCGCTTTAACTTTGATAAAAAACGCAGCCAGATTATGATTCCCGATGAAAACAAAGTATTCACCCGTTATTATCTGGATTCTTTGGATGATATCTATACATATAAAGATCAACTCATTGAAGCTGTAAAACGGTATTCTGAATAAAAAAAGCGGTCTTTCGACCGCTTTCTTCATAGCTAAAAATTTTTTACAAAATCATAAATGATCCACAGGAATTTCACGCTATGGATTTCTTGCAGTTTATTGATGATCTGTTCCCTTATTTTTTCTTCGTCACTCATTGCAGCGATTTCCCTCCCCGTGGATTTTCTATCTATTGACATTATAGAACGTATGTTCGTATTTTGCAATACCTTTCTCCTTTCTCTGAAAAAAAATCCCTCCCTGATAAATCAGGAAGGGATAGCAAATACATATTCTTTACCGATAGAACCATCATATCATATTTTGTAAACAATAACAACTATAAAGGTGATTATTATGAAAATAGCAGCAGCATATATCCGTGTATCTACGGATGATCAGACAGAATACTCTCCCGCTGTACAGTTGGATGATATACTGGAATTTGCCAAAAAGAACGATTACCATATTCCTAAAGAATTTATTTTCACAGATGAAGGTATATCTGGACGCACTGCCGAAAAGCGCCCTGCTTTTCAGTCAATGATTCGTGCGGCCAGGAAAAAGACAAAT